>Ga0153946_1000267_pt1 | contig 22260 bp, 31 predicted proteins | sample TSNJ030MetaG_FD_104751 | JGI IMG/M metagenome (GOLD analysis project Ga0153946, IMG submission 104751) | Attine ant fungus gardens microbial communities from New Jersey, USA - TSNJ030 MetaG | ecosystem: Host-associated > Fungi > Mycelium > Unclassified | place: USA: New Jersey, Wharton State... | reverse complement strand
TGACAAGTCTCGTTCAGGTCCATCCGTTGAGCTTGATTTGAACCAGCTCTGCTCACTCGAAGATTTGGATACGTTGGATTACGACTGATAAATTTACTTTTGACTTCATGCAGAATTATTCAATTATTCTTTCGAGAGTTGTGTATCTATATCGAGGTTTGTACGTATCACACTGTCAAAATTTTGCCTGCTCGGAGATATTGCCTTGAAAACAAAACGTACATAAGTCCACACCACATTTCTAATATTAGTTAGATAATTTTCATGGGCGCGAGCCAACAAACTCGCGCCAAGAGCGAACTTCAGAGGGGACACGGCCCTCCGTGTAACCTTTCAGACCTCCCTGGGGCATCTTCTTTGCTAATGCCTCAGCGAACAATTTGGCAGTCTGGGCATTGTTCAAGAGGGGAAGACCGAAGTCAACAGCATTCCTAGATTCGACAGTCAGCACCAACATCTCAGTGACTGCGAGGAAAATGTGATCAATACTCACCGGCGAGCAACATAATCCTCATCGGTAAAGGATTGACCACGTGAGCGGGCGATATTGATGACACACTGGATATCAAATTCATCAAACACTTCACGGAGTTTGCGCTTGTCAGACGTAGGGAAGATGATGCGTTTGGCAGTCACATAGGGAATGGCATTTAGGTATTCTTCTACCGCAGGAGAAGAACAATAAAGTTTGAAGCCAAGGTTCTGAAGCTGCTTAGCAATAGCAACCATTTCTGACTTGGTCACGTCACCACCGATGAGGACACCAGAATTGGCTTTGGGAACCTTGAAACCAGTAGTACTGAGAAGAGAAGCCCAGTAGGCTTCGTGGATGTCCTTGCCAAAGGAGGCAACTTCACCTGTACTAGCCATTTCTGTGATGATATAAGAATATAATTCATTCGAGGAAAATCAACCCGACTCACCGACGCCGAGGAAAGGATCGGCACCACCGAGACGAGTCCAGGAAAACTGTGCGACTTTGATTGAAGTGTAATCGCGTTTTTGTGCCATCAGATCAACAGGCGCAGGGACCTGGTGGCCAGTGATAGCAGCTGTGGCAGTTTCAATGAAATTGTGACCAAGGACTTTGGAAACAAAAGGGAATGATCGAGAAGCACGAAGATTGCACTCAATCACCTTAAGTTCGGCCTCAGAGCCATCTTCGGCAGGTCTCTTGATGATCTGCATATTGTAGGGACCAGAAATCTTGAAACCGGCTGCAACTTTCTCAGCGATGGTCTTGAGACGAGACATGTCGTTATCATTGAGCGAAAAAGGAGGAAGGACGAGCGTGGCATCACCAGAATGGACTCCAGCGTTTTCAACGTGCTCAGATACGGCATGGATGAGAAGTTTGCCTTGGTGGGCGACAGCATCAACATCAATTTCTTGTGCGCCGTCGATGAACTTGGTGATAACGACGGGATGAAGAGGTGAGACATCAGCAGCCTTAGAGAGCTTCTCCTCTAGTTCTTCCTCGGCATAGACGACGTTCATAGCAGCACCAGACAAGACGTAAGAAGGACGAATGAGAACAGGATAGCTGAACGATTACAATGAGCCAAAAATATAAATAAATATACAACATGATACTCACGAAACCTTGTTGGCAAACGCCTTAGCAGCTTCGAGAGAGCTGACTTCGGACCATTCGGGTTGATCAACACCAATGGAGTCGAGTACTGACGAGAACTTGTGACGGTCCTCAGCCATGTCAATTTGCTTGGGATCAGTACCCAGGACGTTGATGCCAGAATTCTTGAGGCGCAAGGCAATATTTTGCGGCAGTTGACCTGAGGGCACAAAGCATTACTCTCATCGCTCGTCGAGTACGACTATGTGACATACCACCAACGCTCACGATGGTACCCTGAGCACCCTCGAGTTCGTAGATATCCATCACGCGTTCATAACCGAGCTCCTCGAAGTAGAGTCGATCGGCCTCATCAAAATCCGTTGAGACAGTTTCCGGGTTGTAATTTACCATGATCGTCTTCTTGCCCATATCCCTGAGCTTCCTTGCACAAGTGACGGCACACCAATCAAACTCGACGCTGCTTCCAATACGGTAGACACCACTTCCTAGAACCATGGTACCTTTATCATTGAATTCCACATCATGTGACGAGGCATTGTATGTGGTGTAAAGATAATTGGTGTGCGCAGGATATTCAGCAGCAAGTGTGTCGATACGTTTGACAAAAGGCGTGATACCAAGAGCTTTACGAGCAGCGCGAACAGCGTCCTCAGTGGCATTGATGAGATCACCAATTTGGGCATCGGCAAAGCCCATACGCTTGGCGCGGAGCATAAGGTCATAATCAATATTTTGAGCAGAACCCACGACCTTCAGTGCACTATGAGTCTGGACGATATTGTCAATCTTGTACAAATACCACTGCCACGAAGGTCAATAACCGTCGGAATAGATCACTGAAGGGCGCACTTTGTCAATTTTAGTAAGTTTATGAATCTGGTCAACGGTGTAGTTCTTCTTGTACATGGCATATGCAATGGCAAACAACCGCATGTCTGTAGGTTTGGAGAGAGCCCTGTCAAGGTCCTCTGGAGCGACATACGCTTCAAAGCCCTTCCAACGAGGATCGACCTGACGAATAGCTTTTTGCAAACTTTCTTCGAAGGTACGGCCGATGGCCATGACCTCACCGACTGATTTCATGGAAGAACCAACCTCCCGGTTCACATGCGAAGAGAACTTTGCGAGATCCCACTTGGGAATCTTCGTCACGATGTAATCCAGCGAGGGCTCGAAGCATGCCGTGGTCGTTTTAGTGACAGCGTTTGGTAGCTCAGGGAGAGTATGACCCAGGGCAATCTTTGCAGCAGTGTAGGCCAAAGGATAACCAGTAGCCTTTGAAGCCAAGGCAGAGGACCGACTCAAACTAATTGACATGCTAGTCAACCCTGGATTCTTGTCAGCAATATTGGACATACCGCGCATTGACCTCGATAACACAGTATTCCCGGGAGGTGGGGTTCAAGGCATATTGGATGTTGCATTCACCAACGACTCCGAGATGTCTGATGACCTTCAGAGCAGCGCTTCGCAACATATGATACTCGTCATCCGGAAGTGTTTGAGAGGGAGCCACGACGATTGAGTCACCAGTATGCGTCCCGAGGGGATCGAAGTTCTCCATGTTGCAGCAGATAATCGTATTCTAGACGGACAAGAAAATATGAAACAGTGAAGATTAGGCATGAAGCAATGTTACATACATCTGCACCATCGCGAACCACTTCATATTCCAATTCTTTCCAACCCTTCATGCTACGCTCGATCAGGACTTGAGGACTTAAACTGAGGCTCTTCGCTGAAAGGTCACGGAGTTCATCGGGATTGTTAGCAAAACCAGAACCAAGCCCCCCAAGTGTGAAAGCTGAACGCAAAATAACCGGATAACCAATCTCCTCCGCTGCAGCGAGGGCATCCTTCACTGAAGAAACCGCGGTTGATTGGGCGACAGGGATGTTAATTTCTTGAATAGACCTATTTTTAGTGACGTCACACGATCAAGCCAAGGAAAGTGTATACCTTTAAGTGCTTGTACAAACAGGTCACGGTCTTCTGATACTTCGAGGGTCCGAATAGGTGTTCCCAGTACTTCAACTCCTAATCGTTCAAGGACACCCATACGATCGAGTTCAACGCCGACGTTAAGTGCGCTTTGCCCACCAAAAGTAAGAAGGATACCATCTGGTCGCTCCTTCTCAAGCACATATGCAACATAGTCAACAGTGACTGGCAAAAAATACACCTCTGAAGCTAACTGGTGCGAGGTTTGCCATGTAGCAATGTTGGGATTAATCAGAACGGCCTCAACACCCTCTTCGTGGAGTGCCTTTAGTGCTTGAGAGCCAGAGTAGTCAAATTCTCCAGCTTGTCCGATACTAAGGCCTCCACTGCCAACAACGACCACTTTTTTAACGTTGGGGCGCGGAAGTTTTGGGAGGACTTTGGCAGATATTTTACGTGCAAGTTCAGACGGCGAATTCAGAACACGCTCCCCTTCCTTGGGAGCATATGAACCGACTGCCGGTGCAGCTACTGCTCGAAGAGTGTGTGAAGGATTGAAGGCGCAGCAAACGGGAACATGGGAGTGAAACGAGCGAACAGATGGCCTCGCAATGCCCCTCAACCAGGAAGTCCTGAGTCCTGGGAGGCTCATAGGTAATAGTGAATTAGGGGAGGAGTGAGTCGGCCTTTATCCGATTTTTTTTGATCCTGTGAATGAAGTGGAAATCTTTTCTCACGATTCCTTGCTGCTTCGAACAGTACCTCCAAACGCCTCGATGCTGACCCTCGGGTCAGCAGACGAGAATGAGAGAAGTTGAAAGCGAGCATCTGACGTGCTCCAAGCTCCTTAGTCGCAATGGAACAGGCACTTCTTTGTCGATGTGACATCTTTGGTCACATGGCATTTGCCATTGTATGTAATGTATTTCTGGGGAAATATTCTTCCGACTTCTGTATCACTGGCTCCGTGGTTGATCATCATGACTAGGGACTCCTCTTACCAAGTCGAGGTCTGTACAACTGTGCCTGTGATTATTCTTCACACTGGACCAGTTGCCTTCTTGCTGTGAAGTGCCGTCCGATACGCAATCATAGTACCGAACAGTCTACGGAATTGGTCTGTGTACCAAATGTCTTCAAATCTGAGCTTGTCAGGCAGCAGACGACATTTTCAACTAGGAATATTCTTGGACGCTAGAAACTCCATCTGCCTTATGACTGTTCTTGTCCGCTCGACGACCCAAGACTGGACTCACTTGGATTTCTGACGCTTTTGTGTATCCTAGTTTCAGTGCTTTATATGATTGTAAAGGGAGAAGCTTGCTAAGAAGCTTACTACTGAGTTATTATGCTTGAATAACTTTTCGACCGCTGAGGCTGAAATACGTACACAACCCATGTCTCGAGCCCCGATCTGGGAATCTTTGTTTCCTGCGCAGAATTCCGAAGCTACCCGGAAAGGTCATGGCTATCTTCAGGCTTGGCATCACTTTTGCGAGTTTTTTTACAAGAAAAACTTCACTTGGAACTGCAACATTTGTTATCGTCAGAGTGACACATCTTCCGCTCACACTGCAAAATCCTCAATTTGGTAATTCAGCGTTTATGCTTGGACTTGACAATTTATCATCGCTCAGGCTCTGTAGATAGTTTCACTCGCTGTCTGTACGGCCGAGCCTTTTCCACAGAGTATGACACACGCAATGACCTCGGATGAACATACCCTTCTTGAGTTTTTCGGTAATATCACGACACTAACTCTATCTCACCCCTCATGATGTGAAGTTTCATGCTCTTCTTGCTCAATTTGGGTATATCTGAACCTCAGTTCTGACCATCTTTTACAATAGTCCCTCTTGGAACATCATGCCTGACATCATGTCTTCTGCTTCAAACATAAACGATGTTGAGAGAGGTGTTCTGAAACAGGATTCGGCTCCTATATCTTTCGCAGTAGTTGTGCAGCATCTGGACTCACCATCTTCTTCATCTATGTCCAATCTTTCGGACCCCCAGGCCATTTCTCTTCCACCTGATCCGGCCACCCTTGAGGGAGGAGTCATGAATGATCGGAAGAAGGCAGAGGAGTTTTCCAGAATTCCACCTATTGTCAACATTTCTAACCCGGGAAACAAGAAAGTAGTTTCCAAGAGACGAGTTAGCCGGTTGATTCAATTTGAACTTTGGTTTAACACTTACAGGTTGGTATCCTCCAACATGCTTTCAAGCCCTCTCGCTTGAAATATGATCTTAGGAAGTTTTTCACATTTGTAATGATGCTCAATTTCGTCGGTATTCTCTTGGCAGCGCTCAATGTTTGGGTCTATGCTCGAAAGTATACTGGTGCACTGGTCCTTGGGAACCTCTTCACGGCCATTCTAATTCGGAACGAATTATTTGGACGGATTCTCTATCTTATTATCAATACTATATTTGCCAAGGTAGGATTTACACGGGCCAATGAACCAGTGTATTCAATGTTGACACATATTCTCAGTGGCCTCCTCTATGGTTTCGACTTGGCTGTACTTCAGTCCTTCAACACTTGGGCGGGATTCACTCCGGTTGTGCGCTGTCTGGCTTCTTCTGGCTTATATTCAAGGTCTCTTTCAACTTTATCCAGCATCGGTTAAATCACGAGGTAATACTGGCGTTTGGGACGTTAACCAATCTCGTCGTCGCAGTGTCCGTTGCCTCCGCCCTTCCCTGGATCCGCGATTCCCATCACAAGTAAGCCACTATCATCAATCTTACAATACCAACGCCAATATGACCGCAAATGAGCATTTTTGAAAGACATCATCGTTTTGCAGGGTGGTAAGTCTCAGAATGGAATATGATCTTTTACCTCGGAACTTAAGATATCCGCATCAGGGTTGGGGTATTATTCAGTGCGGAGTCCAACATCAGCTCATGATTTATCCTGATATCTTCCGTAGCCTGGGTATTTGTGGTCCTCGGCGATAGCTATGACCTTGAATTACATCAATGGAATTTTGATGGAATGCATGTCATTCGCCAGCAAGACTTCTGGTTCGTAGCGGGCATGACAATCTTGTGAGCATCACATTTTTCTACTCTCACGGCACGATTTTTTACTTCCCTATGATCTCGTCCCTCTATTTCTATAGCGTCCTAATCCCATGGGCTTGTACTCGTGAGGTCGAAGTGGAAGTTGAAATTGTTGGCTACTCTTTCTGTTGAGCGTTTGTTTGTCACTTAATAACTGTTCCAGCCCTCACCCAAGGTAGCGGTGCTCCATTTCGAACGGGGTATGCAACAAGGTCTTTCGGCGAGAATCAGCCGAAGTTCTATCATGGAATATCACGCTTTTGGAATCATCTCGCATGTTCACTCTCCCCAAATATCCTCTGCGACTGTCTCTAACCCTTTTGATATTTAGGGAAGGGAAGAAATCAGACAGACACTTTCTGATCTGTGGTGTACAAGGCGACTTTACGCGCAATCTGGTTGATAATCCGCCCAAGCATATTTGGACTCGACAATTAAAGGTAAAAACAGTTCTCACCATTTTTTTGCGCAGAAATATAAACCTAGATGAGAATCTGTTTTCTGTTCTAGTTCGCTGGGGTTTCAAATACATCTTACTTGTACAATCGGGGAATCCGAGTTTGTACCGGGACAGGTCTTGGTGCTGCATTATCAACATGTCTTCAGGTGCGCATCTTGTCTTTTTTCGACTCAATGGATCACAATAAAATTTCCGTTCGTTAACTATTCTCAGAGTCCAAACTGGTTCCTTATATGGATTGGTTCAGACCAAGAAAAAACTTTTGGTCCTACAATCACTGGCCTTATTCATAACAGGTTGGATCCCAATCAGTATTTACTCTGGGATTCAAAACAACGAGGTACATGTTCCTGAAGATCATTCTTTGTCCTTATCTCATCGGTATCACAAGGCGGCCGCCCAGATGTGATGAAATTGATAAAAGAAGCATACGTGTCTTGGAACGCCGAGGTCGTTTTTATAACCTCAAACCGAGCGGGCAATAAGGAAATGATGGAGGGTTGCAAGGAAGCGGGCATTCCTGCATTCGTCAGTCGAATTTGTATTCTTCGGTTGGTTTGCCTGATGTGAAATGACGTAGGGAACTCTTTGGGACTTTTGATTATTGGAATTCGTTCAACTCTATGTTGAAATGACTGCTCCGCTACATAGCTACAATATCTAGCTCTCACTGAAAGAGTATATCCCACTACAGCTCCGTCAGTCCCACGTGGAAAAAAATATGGTTCCTTGGCGAGTCACGGAGACTGATTTTGACTTCATTCTTTTCTGAAATTCCCTGGAGGGATGAAGACGTTTTCGCGATACCATTGGAGCTCTAAGATTTATGATAAGTAAAAACAACTATAGCCAGTTGACAAGTGAGATTTGCCTTCAATGGACCCCCGAATGTCATCGAGTGCACTGCAAAGATGTTAGCATTGGATCTTAACAAAGCACGAGATGCATGCTTTTACCGGTGGCTAGATTTTGGCTTGGGATAAAATTTCATTGGAAACCATCTGCGGACGAGTTCCTGCAAGAACAGTTAGCGTCAGACCATGCAAATCTGTAGATGTATGTATACCTTGATGGTTGAAACATCTTGTAGAAAGAGTCAAGTGAATCTAGAACCATAGTAGTCGTGTACATACCAACAACGCTGTGATTTACACACAGAGGGGATCAGCGGATGCCCAGAAAGGAAAAGAGCCAATACTAACCGGTAATGTAAATGTTCAATGACCTCCGGCATTTCTTCCACCAGAAAAGCGCGGTCTGCATGAACTGAACTACCAGCCAGAACACCGCTCCTGGGTTGAGGTATCCACCTTTTTATGTATTTCAAGATTTCAGAAGAAACGTATTCTCGTGTGTGTGTGGACTCTAAGCAGGCCTTTGTAAGACCGGACTGTTGATAAACTGATGTCGACACACAAGGTCCGCATAGAAAATGGCCAAGAGTACCTGGCCGTGTTGGGTGGTGCACCATTGATCCATTCTTGATCGGTGAGATGCAACGAAAGCCTTGTCTCATGCATTATAAGGGACATACCCGTCCAGGACATTCTTTTCGGTCTTGATGGCGTATTGAAGCCCGTCGTCAACAAGGTCGAGGTTTCCGTTCGTTATGAGAACCTGAAAGGAATATAGTTTGCCAGATACATTGCCAAAGGACCAGAAGTTCACGCACTGCGACTTCGAGTACCTTGTCCTTTCGCGGGTCGAGGCCCGTCATTTCGCAGTCAATCCAGACCATAGGGCCAGCATAAAAGTCAAGTGGTCTAGTGGACATTCTGTGAGCGAGTGATAAAGACGAGAGCGCGCGATATCGAGGCCGGAGAGACCAACGGAAGATGGAGAACGAAGGTCGCATACACCAAAGAAAGTAATTCTGCGAGGTACAGTGAGCATCCAAGCACGGACAAACACTGCTCTGGACAGTACTCAGTATGGACAAACAGACTCTCTTTCTCCTGGCAGAACTTCTTGGGAAATCATTGTGAGTCGGGTGTTTTTGTTTTTGTTTATGCGCACTCTTAAGGAATTTTGTGCAGAGTCTCGATCGAGATTTTACCTGGGAGCTCTGAGCAGTGGGCGCCCCAAGCAAACAATGAGTTTCCTTTTGTCCTCGTGGATGGTCACTTGGGCATACCTCAAAGGCTTCTTTATCATTTGTATATGACTGCCGTGGCGTTATACAAGAGCGCAGATCAACTTACAAAGCTGACACTGTCCTCCGTAATCCTGCTCGTTAATCCCGCACACCAAACTGCTTTGAACGCTCGAAAACGACTCATCCAGTCGGGGCTGCTGCGACCGGAGGAGGAGTTAAATTTCACCGCTTTATCTATCAGAGGTTTAAATGAATTTGCGAAGCAGTCCATCATTTGGGACCATCGACGGTGGTTATTTAGACATCAATATAAGCGCAATGGAGATGCAGGACAAGGAGAATATGCAGGTTGGAGCATCTCCGAGGAAACTTCGTCCTTTCCAATAATTCCCCTCCCTACGTTGGAAAAAGAGTGTCAGCTCGTCAGACAAGCATGCGAGCTCTATCCCAGGAATTATCATGCTTGGGCCCACTATCATTGGATTTTGGACGTTGTAAAAACTACCGCGGTTCAGAAGTCTATTCCTCCAAGGATGGATCATACTCATTTCCTGCGAAAAGAGGTGCTGCTGCTGCGGCAGTGGATTGAACGGCATGTTTCCGATTATTCTGCAGTACACCTGCTATGCAGGCTTGCGGCTCTTGACTGCACAATTGCCCATCAACTAACTCAGTCTGGGGGAGGAACACTTGTGGACGAGCTCAGGGAGCACGCTCTAAGTCTGGTGTTAGCTTATCCTTCACATGAAACACTGTGGTTATATTTGCGCAACATTCTCTCTCTATCGACAATTGATGTCATGCAAGGCTTGCTTAATCGATTACATCGAGAGAATGCGCCTGTTGTCGCGATAGAAAAATACATTGCAACTCTGGTTTACAAAGAGCAGAGGCTCACGTGATGATCTGATGTCTTCGACGTGTTCGTTGGTAATAATATATACTCTTATGTTCCCTTCCCTTTCTCATACTCATTAATCTTCTAATCATGACTTGTAGCAAGCGCCTCTCTCGAAAAGTCTCTTGGATTGCGTTTGGCCTTGTAACATGGGCCATTGCGTCTAGTGCAATGCGCGAGACTCTTCAGAAGGATCAGACGTCTCTTGCAACGACCGCCCAGGTACACAAACAGTTGATCGGTCCCATAAAACTCCCATAAAACTTCTCACCTACCTATGCATTAGATTTCTTCCAATTCAATCACCACTGACCCTGATACATCTGCAGCCCCTTCGTCGATCTCTGAAACACTGGATGATGTTCTGGCGCGTCCTAATTTTTGTGTATCTTTGAGCCAATGTTGAAACTATTCTTCTAGAGTGATACTCAGTATGAGTCTGATCAGGTTGCTGAAGGTTCGAGATTCTCCTTACCCCTCTACATCCTTCGGGCTCAGCGTGTCTATAGCTGCTCGTGCCTATAAGCAAGCCCTGTCGACTCTCTCAACGCTTACTTCACACCTTCCTGCATTCACATTTGATCCTACCTTGATAACAATTGCGAAGCCAAAGTCATTGCTATCTGCGTTCCTACCAAACCCTCAGGGTCAAGGTCCTGTCGACAGCGCTCTTAAGATGCTCATGAAAAATTATCACAGTATGCGGTGTCTCATCAGTGCTTTGAGAACAGGACAAGATTCTTCTGGGAAGGGTTTCCGGCAAAAGGACGAGGAACAACGCACAAAGGCGATCAAAGTCCTCGACCTGTTGCATCATTCCGTCGAGCTTGGGAGCATGGATGCGTTGTATACTTTAGCTAAAATCTCTCTAGTAAGTACTTTTTTTGTACTCTGTTCAATGGATTTTTTCACTAGACATCGCTATGATTTAGCTTCCCCCTACACAGCATTTTCCATCGGACTCCACGTTAGCGTACGAATCTTTCTCTAAAGTGGCATCGCAAACTAGTAATGAGAGCGCACAAGCCTATCTTGCTTTCTTCTACGCGACAGGGTACCACAATGTGGTCCCTGTAGACCAGGCCAAGGCACAATTATACTTCACTTTTGCTGCAAACGGAGGTGATCGTGGAGCTGAAATGGCCCTGGGGTATCGTTATTGGAGCGGAATTGGTGTGTCAGAGAGTTGCCAAAGCGCAACTTTTTGGTATAGCAGAGCAGCTGAGAAAGGTTCGCACGCTGTACTCATCAACATACCATTACCTTATTCATGACTTATTCTCAGCTATGGCTAGATTCCTATCTGGACCCCCGGGTGGTCGAACACTCACACGGACTCCCACTCGACTTTCGGATTTGATGGGAGGAGTTTTTGGACCCGGTGCAAGTGTTGCTTCATCAGGATCGAATGGACAAAGGCCTGCCATAAAGGCAGGTATTGCACGAGCTGCGGGGGAAACATGGGAAGATGTCATTGATTACTACATGGTTCGCTATCTTACTGTGCTCATATTGTTGTGCATCTCACTATCGTGACAGTTTAACGCTGACAGAGGAGAGATTGACTTCGCTTACCGCTTGGGTAGGATATTCTACCAAGGTAGTTTATACGCCTCACCTGGTGGTATTGCATCCGGGGGTGAAGGTGTTGGCACCATTCCGCAGAACTTCACCCGTGCTCGTCACTACTTTCTCCATATAGCCAGGCAAGTTTGGCCTCAGGACTCGCCACAGGCGGCTCAAGCAAAGGATGAGCATAAGCCGTCTGATCTGTCTGGTTTCGCTGCGGTCAGTGCTGGATACCTGGGTAGAATGTATTTGAGAGGCGAAGGAGTGAAACAAGATTACGCAGTAGCAAAGCTGTGGTTTGACAGGGGAGTGGGACATGGCGATAGAGAATGTCATAATGGACTTGGCATTATCTACCGCGATGGACTGGGTGTCAAAGCCAACCTGAGGGATGCATTGACTCATTTTGCCATCGCGTCCCGTCAAGAACTTGCAGAGGCCCAAGTGAACATGGGTAAACACCACTACAGTTAGTTGCTTTGATTTTTTTGGTTCTTATCCTAGACATCTGATCTGCGCAGCCAGGGGGGAGATCGCTGTTGCTACAACTTATTTTGAAGGTGCAATCCGTAATGGTTCGCCATTTGAAGCATATTACTACCTTGCTAGGATTCAGGCAAACCAAGCGGCAAATCCTAATCTTCCCCCTGAAATTATTTCAAGCTCTTGTTCAGTAGCTGTCTCATTCTATAAGATTGTTGCAGAGAGAGGAGCGTGGGACGAGGATTTCTTGACGGATGCTGAACGTTGGTGGATGTCTGGTACTGATTTAGGCAAGGAGATCGCCATGCTTAAATGGTGGATTGCCTCTGAACGTGGTTTCGAGCTATCTCAAAATAACCTCGCCTATATTCTTGATCAAGGTATTTTGTTGATCATCTTCACATTGCCGACGCTGAACAAGATGCCAGATAAAAGTATGCTACGGCTTACACGGTTCGCGCCTATGTTGCCTTCAAATGACACGGCCAAGCTCGCTCTTACACAATGGACTCGTGCAGCGGCTCAGAGAAACATTGATGCCCTTGTTAAAGTTGGAGATTATTTCTATCATGGACTCGGTGTTTCCGAAGACGAAACGAAGCGAAGTAGACTCGAAAAAGCCGTGGTCTACTATCAATCTGCAGCCGACACGCACCAAAGCGCATTGGCGATGTGGAACCTTGGCTGGATGTATGAGAATGGTGTAGGGGTACAGCAGGACTATCATCTTGCGAAGAGGCACTACGATTCAGCTCTGGAGATCAATGTCGATGCTTATCTGCCAGTCACACTGTCATTGTTCAAATTGTATGCAAAGAGTGTTTGGCATACTCTGAGTGGTGGAAAGGATGGTTTGAACCTTTGGACGTCAGATGAGGAAGATAAAGGTCAGTCCTGAGTCTTTTTCAAATGTGTTGCATTGTCAGCTCATGAATCCTAGCTTTCATCGCAAAAGCGAAGGAACCCAAGGAAATAGGCAATGACCAAAAAGAGATGGATCCTGTAGATCCTGAAGATCAGGTACAAGATGCCCCCCAAGATGACGATGACGCATCATGGTATATGGGTAAAGCGAAGGAAGACTTCTATCGGCGGCAGCAAGCAGGCACGGATATCAATGAAGAAGATGATCCGGTTGAGGTACAAATTTCGTAAGATATCCTTTCCCAGCCAACTCTAAGTATGATATCACAGTGGGCAAGGGAACGCCGCAATGCTGAACAGGAACGCGACAGTGATTACGGACCTGAAGACTACTTCGAGGGTGCCTTACGCAATGGTCGCGGTGCAGAAAAGAAAAATACTATGTTAGCCAACGTGCTATTTATCGGGGTGGCTCTCGTTGGTACCGTTTTGTTCTATATACGCTTCTTAAGGCCTGGGGCGGTGATGTTTCGAGATTTTGGAGGTGAGCAGGACTACAATGATGATGATGAACCGGCTATGGCGCAGAACAGAGGACTATACCCGCCCCCCGGCGATCCTGCAAGGGATGAATGGGCAATCTTACGGTAGTTGATCAATAAGTAATATCCCTAAATCATGTATTTATGACATTCTTGTTTCTTTCGGTTTCTTTCGATGCCGCTCTCCGATCACCATAAGTGAACCTTGTTTTGTCCCTCTGACGACAAGTTTTGACTCACACACATTTTGATCCACCGCAGGCGAAGGTTAGCCTGGTAGTTCGGACGTCTGCCTGAGATACGTTTCAGCCGATGAAACCCTTCAGTACTTGAGCTCTTGCGTACAAAAAATTCATCATGTTGATTTCAAACAGAGTTATGATGCGAATAAGGCAGATGACGAGTAGTATAGACCTGAAAATTTACTGTGTCTATAATGCGGAAAGTTTTTAGGACAGGGCTGTACACAGGTTTGGAAAACAGGTCAACCGAAACTAATGGAGCTAATGAAGTTCGGAGAAATTTCACTCCGGGCTGGCCTCCACATTGATTACCCGGAGTCCCGAGGGCAGTGCTCATACTTGGCATATACCTCAGAAACAAATACTTCTCCTCACGTGCTCAGAAAAAATCCGAACCTCAGCCTCTCGAGACCCAATCCAACCGTTCGTGACCTGAACATGTCTTACGATGTATCGATGCTCGAACCAAAGATCCGTACTCTTCTTTCGGCCCCTGACGTGGACCTGACTACGATAAGCGCAAAGCGCGTCCGAAAGTTGCTTATGGAGGTGGAGTCTACGTTAACACCAGAGGTTGTTAAGGTAAACAAAGAAGAAATTAATACCCTGATATCTCAAGTTTTCAGTGAGATAAGTGGGGCTCAGCAAGACAGGGAAGATGACGCTCGGTCAAACAAGCAGAAGGGAGAAAATGCGGATGAAGATGCAGAAGAGGTGCATAAAGCTCCGAAAAAGAGGAGGGTTGAGAGTGTGCAGGAGGAGAGTGATGCAAAGCTTGCGAGGAAATTGTCAAGTGAAATCAACGGCCGAGCCACGAGAGGAGCCGGTAAAAACCAGATTAAGAGAGCTACGAAAAAAAGAGGGCGTGCAAAGAAAAGCGCATCAGCAGTCGGCTCAGATAACGAAGCAAGCGTGGACGGTCAAAAGAAGAAGAGAGGGGGCGGTGGCTTCGGGAAGGAGTACGACTTGAGGTACGCTAACTAAGATTGATTCTTGACCCTGGCTTCTTTTTCATTTGTTTCCCATGTAGTGAGCCTCTGTCAAATCTCCTCGATTGCTCCAAGAGTTCACGACCTCAAGTCGTGAAGGGCATTTGGGATCATATCAAAAGAAATAACCTACAGAACCCCGACAATAAACGTGAAATTATCTGTGATGAGCGTTTAAAGGCCGTTCTCGGTGTCAGCAAGATTGACATGTTCGCCATGAACAAATTAATCGGCCAGTTCGTGTTTGAAAAAGTTTCGACCGTTTTCATCGTGCTGACGTTTTTCAGGCATTTACGCGAGCCTGAGAGCTGATGACTGGTGGTATAAAGGACCGCCTACAATATTAGGGCATTTCCCAAACAATTTTTGGTTTAATTACTAGCTCCCAACTGTTTCTGGATTCATTCGGGCGCCATCTTCCTAGTGACGTACTGAATCCTGCCTATCGATATGTTTTTTTTATTATATTTGTAGTCTACACTGTCACCTATATTCTACTGCCCACACAAGTGCCTAATGAGCCATGGGAACTCTCATGCTTGGTGGTCCTTATAGATCCAAATGATTCCTGGGAATGTGGGGTGAATCATTGGGTGATGAACAAGTGCAAGTGCTATGTGCTCATGTCTGAATTACTAGAAACCATGATTATACTTTATTATGATAATCAACAATGGTACCCCACAGAACTGTACAACCATATCGATAGTAACTGCCTCAGGAAGCACTCAGAACTAGATGCTTAATGATAAATTGATTGATGAAGAAAATCCCTCTAGAATTGACTGGGCCAATATTCATGTCATGTATTTGAATTATTGTTTAAGTAATATTTAACTATTTGAGTAATGTTTAAGTGATATTGGGATTTTACAATTGAAGTATTCAGTGATGTTTAAGTGATATGTGAATATTACAACTAAAATATTAAAATATTTTTTACAGTAATATTTAAGTGATATACAATGATGTTCATCAAGATACGATGTCTCTTGAAATCTCGATTGATATAACAATCGTCTCTGAGTTCCTCAGAAACTCCTCCTCAGCAAGAGACTCATCCAAGGGAGGGCCATCTGAGGAGGGGACTACAGAACAGAAGTCATGATAAGCATCTAGTAAATGTCCATTCCAAATATCTTGACTTACCTTACTTCTTCGATCTGAGGATCGAAGTGTACTATGCCCGCTGATTACCCTTCGGTGTATGCATCACTGTAACAGACTAAAATAGAGGTCATGTCAGATCCAAACCCAGACTTGTATTCCAGTATTCCTCACCACAGTCGATGTCTGCTCTAAGATATATTGAGATGCCAGGAAGAAAGAAAAAGTATACAAGATACTCACCTAGGTGTCTGATACTGTAGCTCACAAAAGAGCTTGTTTGGGGGAGTAAGGAGGTGGTGCACATTTGTGTGCTCAGTGCGAGAAGTAAGGAAGTAGAGCGGTGTTGTAGGAAGGCGTCAATAACCATGCTTTTATAGGCCACCGTGCAATCTCAGATATATGGTCATGGTCAATTCTTTGTCTGGGCTTTGCACTACTTTCTTTTTGTTTTCAGATACGTCAGCAGGGCGTAGGGTACGGCAAATGGTAAGCCAAGATCCAAGTTGAGGTAGAACAAAAGAAATTCGACAACGAGATGAAACACGCCAGGGCACCATTGTGTTCATGTGCTGATTCAACCCGCGGTCTATTGTTGTGCCCCTGGTCAAGACAATTGCGATTCTGACTCCATCCGCAGAACACATAACGTCATCACATAGGGATCTTGTCCTACAGGCCGAAAGTTGTCAGAAAAAGACTAGCGTCCAATCGGTCTCCCGTCAACCCATATGGCCCAATCAGAAACACAAATCACGAGGTCAAAGATGTAAGACAAGACAGCGCATCCATGTTCATGCCATCAGTGAGCCCGTCAGCAGCCCCATGACAAGTGTTATTGTGGCCTTCCTACAACGCCGCTCTACTCCCTTTACTTCTTGCACTGACCACACAAATGTGCATCACCTCCTTACTTCCCCAAACAAGCTCTCTCGTGAGCTACAGTATCAGACACCCAGGTGAGGGCAGAGGTTCTAGCGAGACATCCCATTAGAAAATGCGACAGTACATCACATGATCAGTTGAGGCTGGTATTCTTGGTGAATATCCTGTCATATAAGCCAAAGACACAACAAAAGTCGTCGCCAGAGCCACTGAGTCCAATAGTGTGAAAGAGGAGGAGGCACTGTGTGCGTACCTGGGAATCAATCACATGTCAATGTTTGCTCGCTTCGCCACACGTCTATCATCATGTTATAATGCTAAAGCTTCATCTGCATCACCGAGGAAGGTCAGGCTCCGCCTCGGCCAGTAGAGACTGCACCACAGAATCAATTGGCTGAGGTGAGATATGCACTCACTTTTGCATTATCATCTAGATTATCACTCAGTCAGCTTATGCGTCCGATGCGAATCCTCAATAATCCTACCTATCGTTCCTCCACAAAATTCTTCATCTGTGAAAACGAAAGGATTCCAGCCATCTGATTCTCAAAACTTGGTCATCGATATTTTGATAGTATCAAATCTGAAATACTCGAATGTTCTTTTTATTGCTTTAATTGGTACTGAGAGATTCAATTCTGGGACTATCATATCATAAAGTCACAAACCATTGAGATTGCCCGTTTCGAGGGATGGAATGAAATCAATAGCCGGTAAGAAGCGAACGTCAACATTTCATACGATGCCTTTCTTTTTCCACTCAAGCTTTCTCCATTGCCCCACTGCAGATGTTGATTCTTTTTGTCGCGGGCCCCTAATTTCCTTTCTTTTTTTTTCAACAAGAACTCCTTGCCCCATCCCTCCAGCCAATTACAGCCATCCAACACATCCCGAGGCAAGGCCGCTATCTTGAAAGTTGTCCTCGCTTTGAAGGGCTTGCTAAGGATATTCTGGTTCCCAACTCTCTCCGCCAGAGACGATCGGCCCCATCGTTTCATGCGCATGCCTCGCGCTCTCGACTCTAATTTCAAGGACTTCAAGCAGGATGTGGTTCATCATACGGCAGTGAAAGCAGAGTGAGCGGATATAAAGCTTTCGGTCCCTGTCTTATCGATATCTCCTATCCCAGGACATTCCTTCCCTCTACCATTTACCTTGGTGCAGAATCACCGTCCACACGAGATGAGCTCCCCTTTCAGCCGGCTTTCTACGGAACTGGTACTGGAGATCATATCCTTCGCCGCATCACCTGAAGTTGATTGCCTTAATTCAATTTATGGTCGACGCGGGACATACACCAGTGCATTAGCGCTCACCAAGGTTTCATATGACTTCCGCCAAGCAGCCATGCCACATCTCTTACGCACTGTCGTACTGAGCACGTCTCAAGACGTCCATCTATTTATCCAAACTCTCCTCAGACAGTGTTGGTTTCGTCAACATTTTCCGAGTCTCGCTCTTGAATACAAGTTTCATGTCCGTCGGCTCTGGTGTACAGAAAGTATGAATATTCTGTACGATGGCCATGATTTTGAAACGATGTTGGGATGGGATCTTTTTCGTGATCTGTTTTTCAATGTACGGTCCCTTGGCCTTGGGATACATTCTTTCCATCTTCTTCTTAACGACCTCACGAGCTTGTCTTCGTCATCTTATCCACATGTGACGTCCCAGAGTCTAGTCTCAGAATATTGCTCTCGCATAACTTTCTGTGGACCCTTCTTCCATTGGGATTCGGTAACTAGCACGATGCAAGGAATCCGGTTTCTGGCAGGCATCACCCACCTCACCCTTTGGATTACGGATCGTACCGTACCCATTCCTTCGCACCCACGGATACCTTTTTGGGTGGATGCCATACCATTTCATCTTCTAGACAGGTTGGAACATTTGGAAGTACTATTGATACCTGAGTTGAACGAAGAAGAATTGGATCAGGTCGGGTATTATGGCGAATACTTATCTCCGCACCCGTTGGAAGTACTCGTCATAACGCTCCATTCTCTCAGTGAATCCCCTGGCTATGAAAAGTCAAAGGAAGTCTACCATCGTATTGCCAGAGGAGGGGCCACCTCAAGCTTGGGTGCCTATGTTATTGAAGAGGGCCTCCGGAGCTCAGATCCCTTCGCCTACGGTGTGGTGAGTCCCCTCCGCGGTATTTCCCGGACAGCTGCAACAAATGCACACATTGCTTCGAGTTGGGAATCTCACTTCCTCGAAGGCTGAGGATTCGAAACTGTATCCCTGGTGGGCGAAGTGCGATGGTACAGTCGCTACCGAGTTGATGTCTTCATCAGCGGTCAACTACTCAACATGGATTAGTTATAACAGTGCGTAGTATTTTTATTAGACTCGTCATCCTGCTTCGAATAATTTCGGTGGCCTCGCCCATCTAATGCTGCGATTAATCTTTATGTCCTAATAGCACACTCTATACTGACTGACTGAGATTTTGGAAAAACGACATGTATTGAAATAGCTAATGTACCATTGCAAAGTGTACCAAATGCAAATTATGTGGAAAGTACGACATCAAGAAGGAAAATGCATAACGGATTGATCAAGGAATGAGAGCGAGATTGTAAATATGCGCTTTTTAGTTAAGAATTTGAAGTTTCATCCATTCTTTGTCATTGGCATTGAAATCTATACCTTTTTTTCTCCACCATTTCCTCGCATTATCTCCACCTCCGATAGCATCTTCCAGCGCCTCTTCGATATCACACATACGATATTGGATAGGTAATCCCGACTTGTCCCACCACTCTAACACCTCAGGCCTATTGTGTCTCGTTGCACCCACCAGAGCTTCCTGGTCAAATATCAACTGCAAGCCAGAATCCAGCCACCATTGAAGCACCTCTACTTTTCCATGACAACTGGCATGATGCAAGACATGGCGATCGTACTTGAACTCGAGTTGAGAGGTAGCCCACCATTCTAAAACCTCAACATGACCTGCCGTACTGGCCATGTCCATGACCCGGCCAATTTTTAGAGGCAAACCACGGTCAGTATGCAGTTTCTTCCACCAGTCCAGTACTGCTATCTGATTCTTGGAGCTCGCGTATTCTAGAGCCGCTTCTGAGTAGTCAAAAGGATAGCCACAACCGAGCCACCAATCAAGCGACACGATCTGCCCGTTTCTTGAAGCTCCATCTACGGCTTCAATGATAGTCCCATGGGTGGGTGAAGGTATAAGACCAGGATGATGCTCGAACACATGTTTCCACCACGTGAGAATAGCGACACGGCCATGCCTAGAAGCCTTGATAGGGATAAGATCGTCTTTGAAGGATGACTGGAACATAGCATGATGTTGGGATAGGAAATACTCCAAAACGTTGACATAACCAAATCTAATGGCGGCGGTCGCGCCCAACTTTGTCAAGGAATTTTTCTCGCTGGGTTTAGCGGCACGGATAGTTGGGGTATGGCCGGTGAGAGTGGCATAGTCAGTTGAAGTAGCACGGGACCAGTCCAGAGGTCGGGTCAGGGAAGTAGGTATCCCTATGGCATTTGAAAGCTCCCAATCCCCGATGTACTCCAATATGACTATCATTATCTCGACAGGAAGATCTGGGGCCGGTGGCCGGGTGCTGTCGGTCCTATGCGGAGACAGGAGAAGAGAGGTCGGCGAGACATCAGTAGTCGCATTGGGGAAGTGATAAGTATGATAGTCGTGGTTGGCGAGACGAACAGCGAGCTCAGAGTGGGTCCCCGAAATTGGGAGGTTGCGAACTTTGAGAAAGAAAATGAGTTCATTATGCGAAAGTTTCTGATAGGCAGATCTAGCAAAAGACAACGGAGATGAAACCGTCTAAGAGCTCAAGGTAAGTAAACGATGAGGCTGAGACGATTGATACCCACCAACATGAAGTAGTGGAAGTAGAGAAACAGAATGCGTTGATGCTAACAGAAGCATCCAACTTTATTTGGCCATAAAGCATTCGGTTGATGTATGTGTTTATTAGGCGAGGACGCGGCGAGCTATGTATATGCTATGTATATAGATAGACCCCAGGCACAGCTCAGTGACTACGTACAAACCCCAGCTCAAGGGGTAACGAATTAAGGATAGTATAACTACCGGCAAGAATATTGACTATCTACCATAAGTCCGGGAGACTCCCTCCGGAGATTAGCTATCCAAGTACCGCCTGTGGACTTGTGCACTTCTGAGTTCGGGTACTGAGGCCACGAGGGTACCGGAAAGAGTATCTCGAACTGGTAATTGGACCGGTGAGAACAGTGTATCGGATGGCGGATGAGAGCTAGTCACGGCAGACAACCCTTCTGCCGGCACCGGATTTCGGAGGAGTCCCATGCTCCGGGTTATATGTTATTTGTTATTCAGCCCATGTTTTGCTGCTGACACAATAGTTTGCTCCCATACCCCAGACATCTGTAGCGCCCAAATGCTTTACTGACCGTCCTGATGCCCTCGTTCTCGCCTCCGAGTGGGTGGCGCTCCTATCACTGCTGTCACTCTACATCAGGGAAGCTCAACTCATGGTATAGAAGTTTTGAGGGGCTTTTTGTTCTGGGTTGCCGAATTACCATGTGTCGATCCTGCTTTCCAAGCAGTAGTGTGTTTGCTTCTCTATAACACTGCGTTCGTCCCGTTGACCTATGTGTCGTGAATAGACCAAAGCTTCTGACTCCTTACTGTGGCTGCTCTCAAATACGCTCTGATCGTTGCGCAGAATCCTGCTTACGAACTTCGTATCTTTACGACCCTCTGACCTTGACCTCGACATCTCGACATCAAGCATCCGACTCACCATCTTACGAAAATAGGCTTCCCATATTGGCTAGGTAAGATGGAATCTACTGGCAGTGGATCATTTTTGCGACTGTCCAATGTCGCATTTCTTGTCCTCACCTCACTCGTATATCGGTCAAAGCTTCCATCAGTCAATGTATGGACAGATTCACAAGTGAGCAAGTATGAGCTGCCTTCCGACCGTTCGTTCGATTTGTCCTCGGATTTCGGCTACGGCTTGATTCTTTGCCTATGTCCCTAGGTCCCAGATGAGCTTCAATTCCTGGTTGAGCTCTCTTTGCTATCATTCTCAACTTCTACGCTCCCATTTCCACGTTTGCCTCAAAAGCTTCTCGTTTTCTATGAACTCCGAATATCCGAATTTTTCTCGTCACGAACATCGGGAGCAAACCATTGTCCTTCAATGTTGATCCAAAAACCAGGATCTTGTCCCTATGAATGTCAATGCGAGGTCCTATTTCGACTCTTGACCCACAACATTCTACTATCAAGCAGCCATTGACTGGAAAATACAAGAAATTGCATTGGGTAAAAAGGGTCAGTGAAATGTACAATCACTGAGGTACAATAGGCTCGTATCAATAAGAGTCTCTCCGCCCAAGCCTTGAGACGCACTCACGCGACATGGTCTTCGCCCATGTGGTCTCAGCTGCTTTTTATTTCGACTGTTCCGGAACGATGTCTCTACCCTTTCCGACCAATAAAAAGTCACGCAAGTTCTCCGAAGCCC
>Ga0153946_1000266_pt1 | contig 22292 bp, 23 predicted proteins | sample TSNJ030MetaG_FD_104751 | JGI IMG/M metagenome (GOLD analysis project Ga0153946, IMG submission 104751) | Attine ant fungus gardens microbial communities from New Jersey, USA - TSNJ030 MetaG | ecosystem: Host-associated > Fungi > Mycelium > Unclassified | place: USA: New Jersey, Wharton State... | reverse complement strand
TTTCCTCCACCGAGACAAAGTTTTCGACGAATTTGATGGAGATACAGGCGGTTTTCGATGCAGTGTAACTGGAAGAACTGCTTAAGGAACTGCTTGGGGAATTACTTGAAGAACTGCTTAGGGAACTGCTTGAGGAACTGCTTGGAGAACTAGTTGAGGAACTACTTGAGGAACTGCTTGGCTCAAATTTTATATCGGCCTCCGCTTGCTCAATGACTGCCTCCCTCAGCAGGGTGCCGCCCTTGAACACCTGCTTTACCAGCTTCACCTTGCCGCTCCGGATATCGCTTTGGGTCAAATTGATACGCCCCACAGCACTTAAATAATTCCCGCCATCCACGTCCAAAGCCATATAGGTAGTTAACGGGATGATAATTTCGGCGTCGGCATAGACCTCCAGGTTGGTCAGGTCGTCCCGGTAATCCCTGGCGCCCTCAACCGGTGCCCCCCTTAGGATTTCTTGCATCCCATCGCTTTCTAACGCGTCGATAAACTCCTCACTCAACCCAACAATTTTGGAGCCTGCCACAAAGGCAACCGTGGACAGTCCGGCCGTTACCACAAGAGCAAGGCAAAGGGAAATGATTTTTTTCATATTGGACACTCCTACCGTTGAATTATTCCGCCGCCGATCCGGGCATGATCAACGCGTCTGCTTTTTGGTTGGCGATATAGTATTTCCCGCTGTAGGGCAGCTTTTTCATATGGCACACTCCTCTCGTTCATCTTTCATCAAATTTCAGGCGTGCCGTAATCGAACCAGTTATCCAGCTTCCAGCCGTCATCCTCCCAAACCAGCGCAAAGTCAAAGGGAACCTGTGTGATATCGTCGTCATAACCCTCGGCACAGTAAATTGTCACCACGATTTTGTTCTCTTCCTTTGATTTGACAAGGATATCGTCGGTCAACGCGTAGATCCAGCCCATTCCGCCATTGTCCAGGTTGATATGGAGCACCCCGCCGATCTCCCGGAATTTGATGCCGTCGCCTTGGCTTTCGTCAAAGCCCACGGGGTAGAGGACGGCTTCGCAAAACCGCCGGGAATACACCGCCTGGGTGGCGGCCTTGAGTTCGGCGATGGTTTTGAATTTGCCCACAGGGCGAACCGGTTCTCCATCGCCAGCCTCCGCTTCCTCCACCTCCAGCCCCTCGCCCTCGCCCATATACCACCAAAAAACCTCGCCGCCCTTTTCCGTCATGCTTTTGGCCAGGGCGATGATCTCCTCCTCCGGCATACCGCCGCCTTCCGGGGGCATACTTTCCTCCGGCGCGCTTGCTTCCCGGGGGGACGTCGCCGCCCCCGGTGAAATGGAGTTCGCGGCAATATCGCGGCCGCCCGCGCATCCCGCAAACGCAAGCAGGATAATACACGTGATAACAAAACGCTTCAATGCAGGCGCACCCCCTTCATTTAAACGGTGGCCCCGCCGCAGTCCGGGCAGAATTTTGACGAGACCATTTTCCGGCAATTGGTACAGAATTTCTGGTCGGGCGCGGCTGCCGGTTCCGGCGCGGAAGATGCAGGAGCCGCCGCGGGAGCAACGGGAGCGGCGGGAACCGCCGCCTGGGATCCCAAAGCGCCGCCCATATTGTTCATCAACTGCTGCCCCATTTGCAGCCCCATGGCCATCTGGGCCGCCGTGGAGGCCGCGCCGCCGCCGCCCTCCTTGCCAAAGCTGTCCGCCATTGCGATTGCCGAATACTTTCCCACATCGCCGACAAAGGATTGGGCCGCCATTTTTTCAGCCATGGCCTGGATCTCTTTGGGATAGTTGATGGAGGCAATGTTCAGGTTCGCCACGCCAAGCCCAAAGGCGAGCAGCTCCTTGTCCAGCTCCTCCGCTATTTTTTTGCCCAGCGCCCTGCTGTTTGCCTGGAGGCTGATGAGCGCGTTTACGCCCACGGACTGCTGCCCGGACAGGATGCACTCGGCGATGACGGGGCCCAGCTCCCCCATGATGCGCTCGGATATATCCTCCAGCGAAAATGTCGCTTTCACACCGGCCACCTTGGTGATAAAGGTCAGATAATCCCGGAATTCAATGATTAAATTTCCGTTACAGCCAACCGGGATTCCCGAGGGCACCTCCGGGGACGGGATCATAATCCGCTGGCGGGTGCCCCATTGCAGCAAAAGCTCCTTGGCGTTGATAAAGTAAACCTCGGCCCGCATGCCGGTGTCTCCCCGCAGGGTGAACACGCCCTTCAGCGTGGAGAGAAACGGCGTGATCTGCGTGACAATATCAAAATTTCCCGGGTCCTTAAACACGCCCTCTACGCGTCCATCGGCATAAAAAATGGCGTTTTGTCCCGGCCGGATGATCAGGTGCGCGCCCTTTTTGATCTCTTTTGCCGGCCATTTGTAAAACAAGACGTCGTCCCTGAACTCTTCCCACTCAATGGTATCCTTTCCCTGTCCAAACCATGCCATCGCTGTATCGCTCCAATCTTGTAATTTGACTTTATACTGCTTTATTCTTCAGCGTAGTAAGCGTCATTGTAGGAAGAATCTTCATCGTAGGAAGAATCATCACTGTAGGAGGAATCGCCGCCGCCGGAAAAGACACTGAACGCGATGATCACCGCGACAAGACCCGCAAGCGCCGCCGCCGCGATTTTTGCCACCGAATAGGGCCGCTGGCCGTTGACCTTGCCGGTTTCACCGTTTACAAGATAATTGTATGTTCGGCCCTTATAACCGAAAGCGGAGCTCCACAGCGGCAGGAGCAAATGCTTGTATGTAATATTCGAATATTTTGTATCCAGGGAATGAATCCGGGACTCGTCGTATTCCTCCAGAACTTTATCCACCGCCAAAGACCGCATTTTTTCTTCCATATATTGTTTTGCGCTCTCGAACGCCTTGTCGGCCTTGATTTTATAGACCTCCGCGTAATACCCGGACAAATACCCCGCCGAGTAGGGCTTTGTATTTTCGATTGTGTTGTAGGGTAAAATTCCTTGAATATTCTTTTCTTTTTCCGAAGCGCACACCTGCACGTCGTCAAAAAAAGAAGTTACAACGCCGCTGACCGGGAACCAGTCCGTGACTGTTTTTTCCTTGCCCTGCTCGTCCTTGACCTTCCTGTGCTTACCGCCTTCGCCTTTGTAGCTGGACAGCACCGAAGCGTCATACGTCCAAAAAGGCAAGTACATGCCGCTGAGCGCGCCTTCTCCATATTTTTGTTTGAAGTCGCCCGGCGCGAACCATCTGCTTTTTACCCATGCCCTGAATTTATTCTGCGCGTCGTGCCTGTCGATTTTAAACGGCACAATACCCTCCGGCGCAATACCCGCCTGCTGCTTCACGTCCGCTATTTGGGTAGATGCGCACATGGGGCATGTGGCCGCGACCTGCTGCTCGCCCAGAGTGATCTCCAACCCGCAATTCTGGCAGCAAACCACCGCCAGTCCTTCAAAGGGCACAGCTTCCTTTTCGCGTTGGAGATATTGATTGAAGTCATATTCCCTTACCGTGTCTGACAGCGTCTCAAGATCTTTTTCTTCTTTGCAGGAAGAGCAGATAAATTTCTGACTCTGGATATGAAACTTCATGATTCCGCCGCAGCTTTGGCACTGAAACGACTGTGCGTCGATGTTTACTGTTTTCTCCTCCGATTGTAGATTATTCATGTGAATCACCCTCCCGGATATTTTTCGCGTTCCTCCAATATGATCGCAAGGGACTTTTTCCCGATACCCCGCACCCGCGTGATCTGCTCCGCCGGCATCTCGCAAAGCTGACGCATGGTGAGGATACCGCCCCGTGCAAGCTGATTGCCAATTCGCGCCCATAAGGCGCGCTGCTTCGGGGCGGTTCCGGCGCGATCTGAAGAAAAATACTCTTCAATTTTCATTTCCCGCTCTTCCATTGACTACCCCATTATTCATTATCCCTATCATTATCCTTTTTTCGGTTTCCAAAATACGTGGAGCATTAGAACGGTGCCTGTGGCCAGGGACGCCACCAGAATAACCGCCAGTACAGGCGTGAAAAGCCCGTTCCCTCCGGGAATCAGCGCGCCCGTCGATGGATTCGCGTTGGCAGGCAGGGGCTCACCGGAGGAATCCGCGTCGGCAGGCAGGAGCTCATCCATGGGAACCCAGCCGGCAAACAGCCAGTTCTCCTTGTCTTCCTCGCGCTGCACAAGGCCCCAGTCGGTCCCCTCCAGGTTGTAGGTGCAGTAGACATACACCTCCGCGCTGTTTGCGATGACAGCCGTCTCCTCCGCCGAGCCCGGCTCACGCTTCACAGACACGCTGCCGCCGGCGCCGTTGGCAGAAAAGTTCCCATCCAGATACACACACTCGTTGCCGTTGAACAGATAAAATTCGTCCGCGGGTTCTATCAGCACATCGGCATGCGCGACAGTTGCCGGTACCAGCAGGAGGCAGACCGCCAATAGTATCCAAAAACGTTTTTTCATAATTGCATGTTTCCTTTCACTTTTAGATTAATGTTTGAAGCAACAAGCCCATTCCAAAGGAAAAAGCATTCGCCAGGATTGAAAACAAGAGCGGGTGACGAAAATCGCGGCCGTATTTTTTATAGCACAACGCCTCGGTACCTACCGCCCACACCTCGAGGACGCCCTTGACGACCGGCGGGCTCCAGCCCGTATAAAACACCGACAGCCAATAGGACAGCACTACGACGGGATTTGTAAGCGCGTTGACCAGAACCACAAGCAGCAGATCCTTTTGCCCGCGTTTGCCCGCGGCCAGGGCAAAAACCACCTCCAGCGCTATCGTGAGGGCGAGGGAGAAGGCAAGCGCCGCGGGCAGCCCGCGCATGACGCCGGCCCCGGCGTTAATCAAGGCTGAGCATGACCGGGAAGCCATCCTCGATACCGACCCCGATCACCTCCGAGCTATAGCTGTTGTTTTTGTAGTCGGTCATCAGATACAAAAAGCCATAGATGCCGTCCGGCAGCGTGGTCTCGCCAAAGGAGGAGTCGGCGGTGATGGTGAAGGTCTCGTCCTCGTAAAACTGGCCGCCGTCGTCGGAATCACCGAGATAATACAGGAGCGTGGTCACTTGGTCCCCCGGCGTAAGCAGATATTGCTGCTTGGACGCGACGCCCGTGCCGCCATCGTCCGGTGTGGCCGTGAGAAGCCGGTACGAGCCATCCTCAAACAGATACGCGGCGGACAGGCTGCACAGCTCCCCGTTGAGCAAAATCGGCACGTCGTAAAGGATATAGTCCTCCGTGACGGAGGATACCGTCATCATCACCAAATGGCCGTCGATAGCCCCCCAGACACCGCGGAAGTTGTCGGTAAAAACCCCGTTCTCCCAATCGACCACAAGATCGTATTCCTCGCCCAGGATAACCGCCGTTTCGCCGTCCTCCGAGTAAGCGGCCAGCATAAACGTCACGCTTTTTAGCGAGCCGGCGGCTTCGGGACCAATATCCAGCTGCGCGTAGGTGACGCCGTCCTCCTCAATAATATCGACCCGGTGATCCTCCAGACCCTGCGCGGATACATCGGCAAAGGCATAACCGTCCTCCGGGAGGGAAGCCTCAAATTCATGGACCGCCGTCAAATATTCCCGCGCTTCGCCGGAAAATTCCCCCTCCATCAAAAACTCGTACAGATACGACATTGCCGGGGCGGCTGCCGCGCTGTAGAAGTTGTAGTATTGATCGGCGTCCATCTTGTAGGGGAAGTAGGCCGAAATGCCGTTTGAATTCGCCCGGTACGGCCCCGTCACTTGGTAAACCACGCTGTCCGCGACACTTTCCAGCAGTTCGTCGGCCGTTTCGGGGAACAAGTGGAGGTTCTCCGAAACCAAGCTCACGAGATCCACCATCTCAGGGCCTCCGTCGCTGTAATAATCGGCCTTTGTGGCGCCCCGGCCATAATCGGCGAAAAAGGCCGCGGGGTTGCCCTCCAGCGCGGTTTCCAGCCCTTCCAGGCTCAGCGCGTCCAGGGCCAAAGCAACCCGGCCAATCCGCGAGAGGTCGATTGTGGAAAGCGTGACCTTCCCCTCAACGCCCCATTCCCGGCAGTCCTGGTAATAACTGTCGCAAATGGCGCGCCCCAGCTCAGCGCCGTCCATCCCGGTATTTTCGGCCAGGGCCCAAAGCCAGCCGTTGTACTTCCAGCCCAGCGCGGGCTCGGTCTCCTGGGAGGCCACCATGTAGTCCGCGTAGCCGGCGCACAGCGCCGCCACATCAATGGTGGCCATCAGACAGGCGTCAAAGCCTATCAGTTCAAAGGGCTTGGCCTCGCCGGGGTCGCCGTAAACGCGGTCAAGGGAGACCCACAGTTCCGGCAGTGACAGGTAATCCCCATCGAAAAGCTCGTCGTAGCAAATGCCGCTGCCGCTGCCGCCGCCGTGATCCCAAAAAATTAAGGCTTTGCGGTCGGCGGAGTAATTTGCCTCGCAGAAAGCAAGAAAATCAACCAGGGTATCCGGGTCGCCCATGCTGGCGTTCTCCACGGCTTCGACAACGCTCAATTCTCCTTCGGCGTATTCCAGCCGGTACATCGCTTCGCTGTCAATTGGCCCGTTGGGAAGGTATTGCCACGGCAGCTGCCATTCCAACGCGCCGCCGGTCTGTATAACCACCGTTATGTTATCCGGCAGCGGCACCTCCAGCATTTCCATCATGTCCTCCGTGGCAAAGCCGCCGTCCGACTCCAGGTCGCTGCCGCAGAGATACCAGCAGATAACCCAGCTTTCGCCGCCGAAAGCCGCCCCGCTTGCATCGACGGCTGCGGGAACGCCATCCGAGCATCCGCCCATCAGCACAAGTGCCGCGGTCAGCAGGGGGGCCAATACCCTGGCGCGCGTCTTCTCCTTCATAACGCCCATCCCTTTCGCTTTGTTTCAGACACAAAACGACCATGAAAAGGAGGAGCGTTTTGTGCGTCATTTTCAGTTGCCGCGTAAGCGGCGGGAAAATGACATGTCTTGGTACGCAAAAAGCATCAATGCAAATTCCCGCGCAGGCAAGAAATCCGTATTGATGCCGTGCGCATACGCTGTTATACGGTGCAAATGCACCATATAGTGAATCGGCCTTAAAAGTCAATTCCCATTCGGATTTATTCCAGTGCCTGGCCGTCCTTTGTTTTCATCCTGTCTGTTGCAATCAGGATGATGTCGACAATCCACCAGACGCCGAATCCGCCGACCGTGAGCAGCTTTAAAATGCCAAGGCCGGTATACCCAAGATAAAAACGGTCAATGCCAAGCTCGCCCAACAAAATGGAAATAATTAATGTGGTTTGCTTGCTTTTCATACTCTAATCCTCCTTAAAAATAAATGTTACGAAACAACCCGTTCAATTTCCCGGCCAATCGTCTCCATAACGGCGGCGTTTTTCTTGCCTTCCGCGTTCAAAACGCTTGACCATCCGCCTGTTAATGCATTGAGCCCCATGCTTACCCCCACGCCTTTTACGGAATCCTTTGTCTGGGCGATGGTAATTTTGTTTTTACTTACGGTAACATGATTGCAATACCCGCCGGCGCCCGGGAACACAATGCATGGTATTCCCATGATTTTTTTCAATTCCGGGCTTCCGCCTTCAAATTGCCCTTTTTCCTTGAGGGTGGAATACAGCTCTTCCAGCGCGTACGGCTCTTTTGCAACGATCTTTATGAACTGCCCCCTGTTGGTTACCTTCATATGCTTCACCTACCCATCAATTGCTGGTTGTTTATTATTGCTTAGGCCACCGCGGGTGTCGTTGTGATACACTCTACAAAGAGCTCGAGCAATTGATCCATGCTGCACCGCCCGATGTATCCCTCGCCCCAATCATACAAATTAAGATGGAAATTGTCCCCATCGGGTGAGGTCGCCTCAAAGGTAACCGCCATGCCGCTCACCATATCCGTTATGGTGACCTCGTCGCCATCGACAATGGCGTCGCCCACAAAGACGACATGCTTTTCGTCGTCCGCAAACATAACGAGAGCGAAGGTATCGTCCTCATTGATGCCAAAGCACATGTATTCGCCGGTTTCCGTTTTGCCCATAAAAGTATAGGCAATATTTGCTCGAATCGCGTCAAGGTCGTACTGCATGACTACTTCGCCTTCGCCGGCTTCGTCGGCTTCGCCGTTGTCAACATCGTCTTCGGCGTAGTCAACGTCGTCGGCATAGTCAACATCATCGTCAACGTCCGGCGCCGCGGACTGTTGGTTCCCGCCGCCGCAGGCGGCCAAGCTCAGCGCCAACAGGAGTGCCAATATGGTTGCCGTTGTCTTTCTCATGATTTTTACCTCATTTCATTTTGTTTTTTTGAAAGATAGGGAGTGCATGCTTCCCATCTAAATTATACTTGTTATTGCCGGCTTTTTATAGAACACCTGATTCCTCTGAATTTTCGAAACAAATGGTATGAAAGGTACTTGACGATTGCAATTATTTCGCTGCTGTGATACAATTAAAAAAAATGCGGTATGCAAAGGGGCAAGTGTGTGGAAACGCTGAATATCGCTATATGCGAGGACATGCAGTCGGACGCTGTGGCTTTGCGCCGGATGATTCGGGAGTCCGGCGTTGACAGCCAGGTTTTTACCTACGAAAGCGGCGAGGCCTTTCTTGCGGCTTTTCAGCCGGGCTTTTTCCAGCTTATTCTCCTTGATATTTATTATGACGCTCCCCCCGGCACCGCGCCCGCCGACGCAATTACCGGTGTGGATGTGGCGCTGAAAATCAGGGAAACCGACGCCGATGTCTGGCTTGCCTTTACCACCGTCAGCCCCGATCAGGCCATCGCGGGCTACAAGGCCAAGGCGGACCGGTATCTGACAAAGCCGCTGGACGCCGGGGAGGTTACCGCGCTGCTGCACCGCGCGGCCAAGTATTGGGAGAGTGTAGACGACGAGATCACCGTAACGGTGGACAGAAAGCCCAGGGGTATAAGGCCCCGCGACATCCTGTACATCGAGGCCCACGGCAAACAGAGCGCCATCCATACCAAGGACGAAACCGTTACTACCTACACCGCCATCAATGAGCTGGAAGCAATGCTTTCGTCCCCGCCGTTTGTGCGCTGCCACCGCAGCTATATCGCCAATATGGATTACATACAAAGCGCCGGCCGGGACTTTCAGATGACAAACGGCGACATGGTGTATATCGGCAGACGCGGCCAATGGAAAATGAGGGAGATATACCGCAGCTATATCGCGCGGCTGGCGAGGGAGGAATTGATATGAAATCCGTCATTCATGGGGCGCGGCGCAGAGGTTTCAGCTTGCTGCTGGCAGGCTTATTGTTGCTGTCCTGCCTGCCGCTGACGGCGTATTCGGAGGAAGCCGGCGATATGCAAGAAGCGGAAGAAACCGCCCGGCCGGACTCCCCCGGCGGCGTGGGCGAAACAACGGTTGAAAATGCCGCGGAGGGCATCGATGAAGGTATCGAAGACGCCGCGGAAGGCGACAATTTCCCGGGCGCTTTTGATGGCACAGAAAGCACCGGTGAAATTACTACATACGCCGGTGGTATTGATGGGTATGCGCTGGGCAATCCGGGGGGCGTTGACCGCGATGGGGACACCGTCTACACCTGGGAGGGGTTGTTGGATTGGTTAAGGGATCATGTGCGGAGCGGCGGCACGGCTGTTTTTGGCGATGACATCACCATTTCATCATGGAATGGCTATTTGCCCTATGACCTGCCGGACGGCGATGTGCTTACGTTGGAAACCGGCGCGTACAGCCTGATTGTAGAATGTTCTTTGTATGTGCAGGCAAATTATTTGGTCATTGGAGATGGAACGCAAAACGCCGTAGTGGAGTTGCGGGATGGAGGGAGCTTGGATTATAACAAAACGCTCTCCATTGTTGCTACAGGGCCTGGCGGCTGCGCGCTCTCCGTGCGGGATGGCGGCGCTCTCTACGGCTATGAATACAATTTGTTCCTGAAAGCCGAAGGAGAAGGGGGCGTCGCGCTGCGCATGGATACTCCCCTGACCGATTCGGCTTCGCATTTTTTGAATATAGAGGCGACGGGAGCCGGATCCAAGGGAATTGTCAGCACAGAACCGGTTGAGCTCCAATTCTGTATTGTAAAAGGCGGCGCGGCGTCTGTTGACGCCCCTTCCGTTATACTGGATACCTGTGTGGTGTCTCCGGATCCGGAAAACGTGAGCAGCCGGATAAACCGCAAAATTACAGATTATTACGCCGTACATGTGGTTGACCAAATGCCGGTGGGCACGGACACGGATGCTTACCGGCAGCTTGGATTTGCGAGACTTGAAGCGGAGGGGGCAGCGCCGGTAATTAACCAGGCTATTTACTGCGAGCTAACTCCCCGGGGGGTGGACACCAGCGCGCCGGGAAGCCGCGAGTTCGCGCTGGCCCCCGTCTGGCCCTGGAGCGAATTCGATGTCCTTACCGGCGCGTATCCGATGCGGATGACCGTTTCTTTTTATAACGCTGCGCAAATACCGCATTTTTCGAAATATGAATACGATACCTTCTATACCACCCCCATTATACAAACACTTACCCTGTGGTACGAGTACACGGGGGACATGGATGATCTGACGCTTTGGCGCTCCGACGACGAGGGCAAATCCTGGTATGAATATCAAGACGCGAATATGCAATATATTGATTCTTACATCATACTGAATTTCATCGAAGGGGAGTCGTTGACAGATCCCGCCATTTTGCTCTTCGAGACCAAAGACTATGGCGACAGCATGGGCCTGCGCATCTCGTGGGATCAGAATGTGGTTCCGGTGGAAGGGGACCGCAACGGCGGCGACCGCAGTCCCGGCGGCGAGGTGCCGCTGCCAACCGATCCGCCGCCAAAAGGCACTACGCCGGGATTGGCCGGTTCCAACGGTTCTTCCGGTTCCAACAGTTCCTCCAGTTCCAACGGATCGGGCGGCAATCAGCTAAATCCCTGGTTCCCGCAATCCGGCGACACGCCGGATGAACCCGGGATCCGGCAAACAAACGCGGAGGCCGTGCCCGCCCCGGAGCCGGTGCTGTCTGCCATAGCGGAACCCGTGCACCAGCTCCCGGAGAAATATACCACCGTGTTGACCGGCGCGCAGTTTTCCGCGCTGATCAAGGCAGACACCCCCCACCTCCTTCTGATGGGAGAGGACGGCCTGCGGCTGTGGTTTCCGCGCAGTGAGGCGCTTGCTCTTGGCGAGGTGGACAGCTTTGCCATGCGCCTGTACATGCTGGCGTCCGACAGGATCAGCGTGGGCTTTTGGTTCGGCGGCGCGGCGTTCACCGGCGCCTTTGACGAGCCCTTCGTGGTGGGCGTACCCTGGGAGCGGGGCGAGGCGTCCGCCGACGACGAGGCGGGCGCGGCCGTTCCCTGTACCTACAGTGAAGCGGATGGCTTTCTGCTGTTAACCCTGCACAAGCCGGGTATCTACACCATCACCGCTGTGGGGGGAGCCGCTGTCACTGTAGCCGCGCCTGTTGCGGACGAACCTGCGTCCACTGCCGTGCCCCTGCCGGAGCCGGGCAACGCGGGGGGCGGCGTTCTGCCGGCGACCTTCGCCGGGATCGGCGCCCTGGGCGGCGCGGGAGCCTTTGCCGGCTTCAAGCTGCACAAGCGGAGGGTGAAGCGGCCGGTATGAGAAATAGCGGATCGCGAAAAAACACCGGCCTGCCGCTTCTTGTTTTGTGTGTCGCGGCGGTCTCCGTCTGCCTGTTTCTCCTGAGCTACCGGTACGACAACAAATACACGGCGGCGGGGCCCAGGGGGGTAAACGGCGTGCTGGAGCTGGAAGAGGGCGACCTCTCGGGCTTTGTATTGCTGACCCACGGCTGGGAGTTCTACCCCGGCGAGCTGCTGGAGCCGGAGGACTTCGCGGACACCCGCTTTGCGCCGGTCAAGATCATCGCCATCGGGCAGTACGCCGGGTTCGAGGCGGGGGACAAAACCCGCAGTCCCCACGGCAGCGCCACCTACCGACTGAACCTTGTGCTGCCCGGCGAAGCCGGAAGCTGCACGCTGGAGCTGCCGGAAATCTATTCGGCCTACCGGCTCTATGTAAACGGCAGACTTATGAAGCAGATGGGCAACCCGGAGCCGGAGGCGTATCTCCCGGTGACCGGCAATACCTCTGTCACCTTCGAGGCGGCGGGAACCGTGGAGATCATCCTCGCCGCCACCGATTACTCCCACTTTTACAGCGGGCTTGTCTACCCCCCTGCCTTCGGGGCGCCCGAGGCGGTGTCGCTGCTGCTCAACACAAGGCTCTGCCTGCGGCTGGCCTTTGTCGTGCTGGCTCTGGCGGCGGGGCTATACTATTTGATGACCGGCTTGTTCTCCAGAAGCAACCGGAATGCACTGCTCTACGGCCTGATGTGCCTGTGCTACGCGGGCTTTACCGCTTACCCCATCCGGGGGACGCTGTTTCCCGGCGGGATGGGCTGGTATGGCCTTGAAAACTTCTGCTACTGTGCCATGCTGATGCTGGTGATGTGCGTTGGCTGCGGGCTCTCCGAAGGAAAGCCGTCCGCCGGTCTCCGCAAGCGCTCCACCACGGCGTTCCTTTGTTTTGGGGGCTTTGTCTGCCTTTTCGCGCTGCTGGTTCCCCGGCGGGTAGGCGGCAATCTGTCGTTGATGGCCTTTTACTCCGGGCTGATCGGCCTGTACGCGTGGGTCTGTGCTTTCTGCCTGACGGTGATCGCGGCGCGCGGCGCCCTGAAAGGGGAAATCCACAACCGGATCATGCTCTGCGGGGTGGTGGCGTTTGACTGCGCTTTGATCATGGACCGGCTGCTGCCCGCCTTTGAGCCCATTCGCGGCGGCTGGTTTATCGAGCTGGCCGCCACCGTGCTGGTGATTTTGGTGGGCGTGATTACGGCGCAAAACAACCTGCGGATCGCCCGGGAGAAGCTGGCGCTGGAGGGGAAGATAACGGGCATCGAGAGCCTTGTCGCGATGCAGCGCAGTTACTACCCTGTCATATTGGAGGGCGTTGAGGAAGCCCGGCGCGCCCGCCACGATCTGCGGCATCATTTGCGTGTAATTGGGGGCTTTGTGTCGGCGGGCAAGTACCGGGAGCTTGAACGCTATCTGGTTGAATATTCAGCGGGCATGGGCGATATATCGCCGTTGAATTATTGTGAAAACTATATTGTGGACGTCATTCTGCGCCACTTTGCCGCGCTGGCCGCGCAGGAGGGCGTCGAGTTTATCGTGGACGCGCAGATACCCGAGGTGCTGGCGGTCTCTGACGCCGACATTTGCAACCTCATCAGCAACCTTCTTGAAAACGCGCTGGAAGCCTGTGTCTATGTGATTGGCGAGAAAAAAATCCGGGTCGCGATTAAGCAGATTCATTCGAAGCTTGTCCTATTGGTTGACAACAGCTATGACGGAACCGTAAAAACACGCAATGGGCGCTTTCTGTCCCGCAAGCGGAATGAACGGGAGGGCGTCGGCCTCGCATCCGTGCGGGCTGTAGCCGCAAAATATGGCGGGAACGCGGTCTTTACCCCAAATGCGGAACAGCATATATTTCACAGTGAAGTAATACTGTAATATGGGTACGCACTTGACAGGACGAACTATACAAGATGCCCAGTTTCCGTAGGGCAAGGGCTCTGCTCTTGCCGCTTGTATGGATAACCGCGAGACTTGTATGGATGCCGGTGAGAGTAGAATCTTCGCCCTACAAAATCCATGGTATGTTTGTGCAACAGTACAAGATGGTTTCTCACTGTGCACACCCATATACTGTGAAAAATCAGGAAAAAATCTTGGAGGCCGCGGAAATAATTTTCCGCGGCCTCCAAGATTTAGAGCCTGTTTAGAATTTTTTCGGGGTTTATTCGGGGTTGATGGCATCGGTGGGGCAAACGCCCGCGCAAGCGCCGCAATCAATACAGGTGGCGGCGTCAATTACATATTTCGCATCTCCTTCGGAGATGGCGTTGGTGGGGCATTCCGCCTCACAGGCTCCGCAGCTGATGCACTCATCATTAATAACATATGCCATAATAGGCACCTCCTTTTACTATGTCTCTTATTTTATCAATATCGCTTGCAAAATGCAACACATATTTCCTACTTTCCATCTTTTTTATCCGCGGACTTTGCAGCATCCTCCCGCTTGCGGGGGCCCTTCAACAGCTTGACCTGATCCTTGTGGAAGGGGGTGAAGGCGCCGGTGGCGTTGTTTTCCAAAACAACCTTCAGCATCCCGGTCATCAGGCTCACCTCGGTGATAACGCCCTTGCCCTCGGGGGTCTGAACGGTGCTGCCCTGCTTGGGTGTGGTGCGCAGCAAATCCTCGTAGGCGTGCTGCTCGTATTTCAGGCAGCACATCAGGCGACCGCAGGTGCCGGAAATTTTCGCGGGATTCAGCGAGAGACCCTGCTCCTTGGCCATTTTAATGGATACGGGCTGGAATTCGCCCAAAAAAGTGCTGCAGCAGAAGGGCCGCCCGCAAATACCCAGACCGCCCAGCATTTTGGCCTCGTCGCGCACGCCGATTTGGCGCAATTCGATGCGCGTTTTCAATACAGAGGCCAAATCCTTCACCAGCTCGCGGAAATCCACGCGCCCATCCGAGGTAAAGTAAAACAGGATTTTATTGTTGTCAAAGGTGTATTCCACATCGATGAGCTTCATATCCAGCTTGTGCTTGGCCACTTTTTCCAGGCACACCTTGTGGGCGTACGCTTCTTTTTCACGGTTCTTGGCAATTTGGTCCAGATCTGTGCGGGTGGCGACGCGCACCACCTTTTTCAGCGGTTGGTTAAAGTCCTTTTCGCTGATGTTCCGGTTGCTCACCACAACCTCCCCGCATTCGGTGCCGCGGGCTGTTTCCACAATCACCTTGCTGCCCTTGTCAATGGATTGTCCATTGGGATCAAAATAGTATATTTTGCCTACGTTTTTAAAACGCACGCCAATAATTTCCGCCATAAAAACGTTCATTCCTTTCGCAAAGCTTTATGCACAAAACGTCCATGAAGAGGAATGAATGTTTCGTGTATCAATCGCGGTTCTCCGTTAGATGGACTCCGACACTGCCGACCGGATGCGGGAACACAGCGTTGTGGTCAATAAGAGTCCGTTGCCGTTTTGTACCAGTGCGCCATCCGTCTCGTCTATTATAGCAATAATCCCGGCTGCCTGCAAGGGAGAAAGCCGCCGGTGCAGCCGCTGCAGCTCAGGGAATATCTGCTGCTTGCCCAAGAGAAGGTCCGTGGCGATGGCCCGCAGGGGCACGAGCAGCTCCCGGAACCCCGCGCGGTTTCGCTCATAGGGCGTCAGGGCGGTCAGCGCCTCCAGCTCATTGCCGATGGCGGCGTTAAAAAGCAGCGTCTGCGCCGTCTGGTACAGCGAAGCGCCCTCGGGCTGCTCCAGCAGCTCCAGCGCCTTGCCGATGTTGCCGCGCGTTTGGACAGCGGCGGCCTTCTGCCGCTGGGGATCGGCTTCAGGGCGCAGCTTTGCCAGGGCCTCCCGGCATTGCTCGGTGTCCGGCACCTCCAGGGAAATAAGGGCCACCCGGGAGAGCACGGTGGGGAGCAGCGCGGACTTGTTTTCGCAGGTACATAGGAAGTGTACCCCGCGGGGAGGTTCCTCAATCATTTTTAACAGGGCGTTTTGCGCCTGGGGGGTCATGGTGTGGATGTCGCGCAGAATCAGCACCTTGGACTCCGCCTCGTTGGGGCGCACATATGCCTCCTGGCGGATTTGCCGCACCAACTCAATGTGAAAGCTGCGGCTTCCCCCCTCGCCCCGGTACACCGGCACATCGGGGTGGATGTCCTTTTCCACCTTGCGGCAGTGCGGGCACTCCCCACAGGGGCGGTTCTCACCCGCGCAGAGAATGGCCGCGGCCACGATGCGGGCAAAGGTGTATTTGCCGCAGCCGGCGGGTCCCTCCAGCAAAATGGCATGGGGAAAACGCCCCCCGCTGAGATAAGCGGCAAGCGTGCGGTGCGCGGCTTGGTTGTATAAAAGCGTCATAGGGTCCCGGTCCTCACAGCTTCACAAACTGTTCCACGTCCAGCACAAATACGGTGGCGCCGCCAACCTGTACCTCCACGGGCATGGCGCTGAACATCCCCACGCCGTAGGAGGCGGAGGTGGGCACCAGCTGTTTGCGGGTTTTGCTGTTATTGCGCAGAATCTCCACCACCTCGGATACCTTTTCGGCGTCGGTTCCCACTAAAAAGGTGGTGTTGCCCGCCATGAGAAAGCCGCCGGTGGTGGCAAGCTTTGTCACAGAGAAGCCCTGCTTTGTCAGCGCACGGGCTACCTTTGCGCTGTCGTCTCCCGATACAATCGCCAAAATTAGTTTCATCATAATTACTGGTCACTCCCATCTCTATTTTAACACACTTGCAGTGTGAATTCCAACACTTTTTAGGGCAAGTACGGCTCTTTGGTCCAGCTCCTCCCCGGGCAGCACCAGGGGGATTCCCGGGGGACAGGGGGCGACCGCCGCCGCCGCGGTGCGGCCCGCGCAATGCTCGACAGGGAGTGTCTCGGCGGGGGCGAAGAGCGCCCGCCGCAGTGAAATCCGCCGCCGGGGCCGCACAGGGGGAAACGGGGGATGGACCCGCTGCCGCGCCGGCAGCGGGGGCAGGTTTTCCACAAAGCTGCGCAGCCGCTCCCAGTGCGCCGCCGGAATGGCGGAGCCGCCCAGCAGCACGCAGAAGGCGCCGCTTAAGTACTCCGGCTCCACGCCCGCCCGGCGAAGAGCGGCGCCAAAGGCGTCGGCGGTATAGCCCAGGGGGGAGAAGCCCAAGGCCAGGCGCAGGGGGTCGGTGGGGGGCGCGGGCAGGGCAAAGCCCCGCTTTTCCGCCAGAGCGGCCAGCTTGGCCACCTGTTGGGATACGGCGTCCAAATCCCGGTGCGCTCCGCCTTGCAGATAGCCAAGGCACCGGTCCGCCGAGAGCAGGATCAGGTAGCTGGGGCTGGTGGAGCCAAAGAGGCTCATCATGGTTTTGGCGCGGTCCCGCCTTGCTTTGTCCCGCAGGTGAAGCAGCGCGGCCCCGGTGAGGCAGGGCAGTGTCTTGTGCAGGCTGTCACAGCAGGCGTCCGCGCCCGCCCCCATGGGGTGCGGAGAGGGGGAGAGCAGGTGCAGATGGGCCCCGTGGGCGTTGTCCACCAACAGCGGAACGCCCCGCCGGCGGCAGGCTGCGGCGATGCCGGCGATGTCGGCCATGGAGCCGAAGTAATCGGGGCTGGTGAGGTAGACGGCGTCGGCGGGGGCCTCGCTCAGGGCGCGGCTTACCTGCCGCGGCGTCACGGGCAGGGCAAGCCCCATGGCCGGGTCGATTTCGGGGTAGAGCCAGCGCGGGTGCAGATCCAACAACGCCATGGCGTTGACGGCGGCGGTATGTACCCCCCGCGCGGCGAGAACAGTGCCCCCCGGGGGAAGGAACAGCGCCAGCATTGTCTGGATGCACAGGGTGGAGCCGCCGGCGCTGAGCAGCGAGGCTCCCGCTCCATAGATCCGCGCGAAAGCCGCTTCGGTTTCCGCTATGGGACCGCTGGACGCGTACAGGCTGCCGGCCCCCTCCACCTCGGTGATGTCCCAGGGGGCGGCCCCGTCCAGCGGGGCGGGCAGAACGCCCTTGTGCCCCGGCATATGGAAGCGGGCGGGATCCCGCTTTTGGTATTCCTTCAGCGCCAGGTACAGCGGCGTGTCCATCAGCGCGCCATGCGGCGCTTCACCTTGCGCAGCGCCTCGTTTAAATCGATGGCCTTGTCCACCATTTTGGCGCAAAGCGGGCGGTAGACGTAGTCGAATTCCCCCGCCAGCTCGTCCAGGGTGCCGTTAAAGCCTTTTTTGAAGCGGTACAAGCCGTAGAGGTGATCCTCCTTGTCCTCCAGGTTGCCCGATACCCCCTGAAAGTCGTAGACGGTGCAGCCGGTTTCCACCGCCCAGCGAATCATCTCCCACTGGATGAGGTAGTTGGGCATCACGTTGCGGTGGGCGTTGTCCGAGGCCCCGTATATATAGCAGGTTTTACCGGCGTAATTGGTGGTGATGGCCCCGCTCACCGCCTGGCCCTCATAGAAAGCCATGTACAGGCGCACATGCTCGCCCAAGCTGTCCAGCATCCGCTGGAAGTAAGCCTTGGGGCGCACGGCAAAGCCGTCCCGCTCACCGGTGGTCTTCATCAGGCGCATGAATTCGTCCAGGTAATCCGCGCCTACCACCCGCACCTCCACGCCGCGTTTCATGGCGACGCGCACATTGTAGCGGGTTTTTTGGGTGAGGTTGGCGAAGAGCTCCTCCTCGGTGCGGTTCTCCAGGTACAGCCGGTAGTTGTAGCGGGCCTGGATGGTCTCGAAGCCCTCCCCGCCCATAATCTGCACAAAGCCCATGGCCTTTATGATGGACAGGAATTTCATATCGTCCACCGGCACGTCCGGGTCCATTTTGTAGATGTGGGCCTTGTGTTTTTTTGCCAGCTGGTCGATGCCGGTCTTCAAATCGGCCAGCAGGCTGCGGTCGTAAAGGTCGCAGACAGGGCCCCGGGGCGAATAGATCATGGAGGTGCCCACCAGCGGTACCTTTTGAATGATGAGGCTTACTCCGCCCGCGATGCTGCCATTCCCGTCCCGGGAGACAACCACCTCGTGGCTCCAATTGTTCTTTACCTCATGCCAGCGCACCGACTGCGTGATGCCGCCACGGGGGTGGCTTTGTGCAAAGGCTTCGTACTCCGGGTATTGCTGCGGCGTCAATATTTCCAAACCTGTGTTTCCTCCTGTTGCTGTAGGCAGCGTGTATTGTCAAAAGGGCAGTGTATGCCGTTTCAATTCTGAAAGCTGGTGAATGAAGAAAATGCTTATACCCTTCATCACCTTTTGGAACCATTGTACGCCTTCGAGCGGAAGTCCCACGGTTGATTATTGAGAAGCGCATTGATATACTCCGTATTCGGAGTCGTCGTGATTTCGTCTTCCGTGGCTTCATATTTCCTGTCAATGTTTTCGAACACCCCAAAGACAGCCGTTAATCCACCGTTTTCTTCCGGTTGCCAGTCCGCAAGATAGTAGTTGGCCGGTAATATTGCGATAATTTGCTGCATTGTATTATGATAAATTGCTATTTGAGCAGAATTTTCGCCTGGGATTATATCAAACGGTGGGCGTGAGATCAGTTTGAAATACTTAATTGGATAAGCGAAAATATCATCTGTTACCTCCTGAAGTCCATATGGAGCAATCACATCATTGAGATTTTCAGTATACTCGATATTTTTGTTCTTTTCGGACTCTGTGATATATTCAATGCTTGCATTCTCTTCGTAAATTTTATAGGTTTTATCGACTGCGTTTAATATTATAACCTTTTCATTTATAAATGGATCAAGCAAAAAATGGCTGTCATCCAGCGAGATCACCGGCTGATCATATTTATATATTTGCCCCATTTTACCAAAATTAAAGTCTTCTATGGGAACAGACAATATATCTCCAATCTGCTCACCGTTGGAATTAAACCAGACAATTTTCAGGCCATCTTCTTCTGGGGGAGCCTCGCGTTGAATATAAAGCATAAAATATTCATCTGTGGCAGGGGAGTATCCAAATCCACAGGCATTGTATTTGTAACTTCCGCCGGGTGACTGAACAAAGTCAAATTGAAGCTGCACACCTGCCTTACTAAAATCCTCGTTGTAAATGGTATAAGCATATGATTTTGGAGAGATAAAATCATAGGGCTGGGGTGTTTTCGCATCTGTCCTTGCTTCCTGTGGGCTGCCTGCCATGACGAAGCGATAGTCGGGCAGAAGACAGCCTGAGACCGCTGATATATATTGTTCCTGCTTGAAATTATAAATATAGAAAAAGCCATGATCGAACCCTACATCAAATAAACCAGAACCAATGATATTATTCCCGCGAATTCTAACAGGATAATGCGACAAATTTATATAGCCGCTATAGTAATTGTCCCAGATGCGCGCATTGCTGCTCAATTTAGGATAGACTATTTCGGATGTAAGACTTTCACCATTAAATTGCACAACTGCTGTCGACACACTTTCTAGACGATGCGTTTCCTTTATTTCGATGGGTAATTTGGAAGAAATCTCGGAATCGCTATTTTGGTCTGGTTCTGTCTCAGAAGTCTCTCCAGAGTCAGAAGGAACAGATTCCTCTATGGAGGAATCGGACTGCTCTTGTGCGCAGGAACTTATAAGCAATAGTATTAGAAATGCTGATAATAACACGAAAAGATAATATCTTTTATTCACAACTTCACTCCTAGCTTGTTGCTGATGTTCCACGCATTAACGCCTTTTATGTTATAATGGCGGTCTTGTTCTTGTAGTGAGTATCCTTCCGAAAGCAAATCATTATTTATCGGCGGGAAATTATTTGTCCCCAATTGTTTGGTTAATTCACTCGGCTGTTTTACACAACTGGTCATTAATAGCAAAAAGCAAATGAATATACCTATACGTTTTACAAGGCGCAGCATGAGGTAACACCCCTTTATCTTTCTGCTATATATCACATTAGCTTTCTAATTCTGAATTAAATATAAATACCCCTTAGTATAAAAACAGCTTAACAATGCCGCGCTAAACAATTCTACCATATAGCCGCCTATTAGAGAATACCGCTAATCAAGCAGTGGAGCGTTTGCGGCAACGCTTTGCTTTTTGCTTATTTGGTGAGTTATATGTCATTCCGGCCATACTATAAAGCCCTGTTCGCCTCCGGCATTATATAATCCATAACAGGTAAGCACTCCATCGCTTGCTGACCCATGAGACCAGCTTAAAAACTCCTCGGATAATTCACTGGTCTTTTTGCCCGGAAGATACAGAAAAAATTCATCTGCGTTATCAAACCCATATGGTTCAGAAGTTATCAATTTGACGCCGTCGATTATTTTTTCCTCTCCAGGCGTTCCTTCCAGTTGCAACAATTCGCATTTCATTGAATATTCATAATCGCCGGTTTTCTTGAGTGACGAGAATTTACCGCTAAAATAGCATTCGTATCTTGTACCATTAGGATAGTCATCATCAAAAGATCCCGCTTCTGAATCGTGATAATATCCGTTAAATGTACCGTCAGATAGTATGGTTACAACAGTAGACCAAGCGCCGGCGCCACTTCCAAACCAAAATTCTAAATCGGACAAAGCAGAAAATTCTAAGTTGTCAATATCATCAAAAACACCTGAATTATTGTTTGGCTGAACGGGATTCTCTGATGGAGAAGGCGAAATTTCAGATGCAGGTACCTCATCGCTCAGACTTGCGTTTGATTTTGTGCCCGGACTTGAGCCGGCGCTCATACTCTGACTTGTTGCACAAGCTGCCAAGCAGAGGAGTAAAGCGAAAGATACGACTATAAAAACAGTTCTTTTCACAGTAAAATCCCCCCGATAGTTGTTATCCGCCGCCCAGGATGTGCCAGTTGCGGGCCAGGACCCCCGGACCCCGGTAGCCATAGGGCATCCGGTCCAGCAGGCGGTCCATATCGTTAAGCGAAAACCGTGGCTCCACCCCCTGCCGGAAAGCATCGATGGGGGTGGGGCGGGCAGTTTGGTTGTGGGGGCAGCAGTTCTGGCAGATATCACAGCCCCACACCAGTCCCCCGGCCTGAATTTCATCGCGTTCCCATTGGGTGAGCGCGCCCTTTTTCTGGGTGATGTGGCTGCGGCAGCGGTCCTTGTCCAGGCCGTCGGGCGTCAGCGCGCCCGTGGGACACTGCGCCAGGCATCGCCCGCAGTCCCCGCAGCCGCCTGGGTTGGGGTTGTCCGGCGGTATGCGCAGGCTGGTCACCACCGCCCCCAAAAACACATAGGAGCCGTATTCCCCAGTGATGAGTTGCCCGTTGCGGCCCACAATCCCCAAGCCCGCGGCCCGCGCCGCCTGCACCTCCCGCAGGGGGGAGTTGTCCACAAAGGGCTGAAAATCCTCACTGGGAAACCGCCCCCGCAGTTCCGCCGCCAAATGGCCCAGCAGCCTCCCCACCACACGGTGGTAGTCCGCCACCATGGCGTAGCGGGATACGTTGGCCCCGGCATGCTCCCCGGTGTAATAGGGGAATGCCGCCACAATCACCGAAGCGGCGGACCCGGGAACGCGCCGCGCGGCCCGGCAGGGGAGCAGCGGAAGACCTTGCTCAAATTCGCACACCCCCGCCAGGGGAATGCCGTGCTGTCTCTGCCATCCCGCTATACTCTCCCTCATCCTCATCCCCCGGCGCACTGAAGCTGTTCGCGATAAAAGCTACTATAGCTTAGTGTAACAGATCCGCCGCGACTATTCAATATCATTGGCCGCCGGCGCACTGTCCATACCATCATTGAACGCATAAAAGGCGGCAAGATTTTTTTA
>Ga0153946_1000265_pt1 | contig 22309 bp, 20 predicted proteins | sample TSNJ030MetaG_FD_104751 | JGI IMG/M metagenome (GOLD analysis project Ga0153946, IMG submission 104751) | Attine ant fungus gardens microbial communities from New Jersey, USA - TSNJ030 MetaG | ecosystem: Host-associated > Fungi > Mycelium > Unclassified | place: USA: New Jersey, Wharton State... | reverse complement strand
GGGCTCCCTCCCACAAAATTTCTCCGCCATCCGCCTGATAGATACCGCCGATAATTTTGATCAGCGTGGATTTCCCCGCTCCGTTTTCCCCGATGAGGGCATGCACCTCCCCCGGTCTCACGGTGAAGTTGACATCCGCCAGCACAGGATTGTTAAAGAAGCTCTTGCTGATACCCCGGATCTCCAACAATTCGGACACAGTCTTACCCCCTTTTCGACTTTCGATTGATGAGCGCGTCCACGGCGACCGCCAGAAGCAATATCAAACCGGTGGAGGCCTGCTGCCAGTTGGGCGACCCGCCCAGCATGATGAAGCCATTGTTGAGAAGGGAGAGCATGGTCACGCCCAAAAACGTCCCCAGCATGCTTCCATATCCGCCCTCCATGGACGCGCCCCCCACAATGGCCGCCGCGATTGCACGCATCTCCATTCCGCTGCCGTAGTTCGCAAATCCCATCCGGTTGCTGGCGGTCATAAACACGGCGGCGATGTAGCAAAAGAAAGCGCATAGCACATATCCGCCGATACTGATGGCTGTTGTGTTCAGGCCGCTGTATTTTGCGGCGGTGGCGTTTTGCCCCACAAAGAACATCCGATGCAAGGGATGCCATTTTTTCAGCAGGACGCCCAAGACAATTGTCAGCGCCAATGCGCAGAGCAGGAGCACCGGCACGCTGTTTACCTGGCCGTTGAAGTAAAACAACGGGATCTCCGCCCTTCCGAACGCGGTGAAGGCGGGGTTCACGTTGACAAAGGAAATAAACTGCCCCTGGGTCACCACCGTCGCAATTCCCCTGGCGATACTCATCATCCCCAGGGTCACCAGAAAGGGCGCTATGTTAAATTTTTTGATCATCACGCCGTTAAACATTCCAAGCGCCAGGGCGACGATAAAGCCCAGCAGCAACGCCGGAAACACGGCGCTTCCTCCTCGCAGGGGGAGGGCGATGACAATGGACAACAGGGCTATCTGTGAGCCAACGGATAAATCAATGCCGCCTAAAATGAGCACAACCGTCATGCCCACAGCCACCAGCAGCTCGTAGGTCATCAGTGAAAAGATCGCTTTGATGTTGTTCCATGTCAGAAAAGTCTCCGTGCGCATTACCGCAAAAAGTGCAAACATAAGGACATTGATCATCAACAGGATAAAATTCCTGGAATGCAATGTGCGGCTGATGATCCCATTTTCCATCTTTACTGCTCCAGATGACGCAATTGCGTTGTTATTTCCCATCAATACTCACCCCAATTAATTCATCACGCTTCCACCTGTTAGATTCAGCGATTGCCCCGTCATATAGGAGGCGGCCTTGGATGACAGAAAAATCGCGGTTTCCACCACGTCCCATAGGTGCACAGCCGCCCCAAGGGGATACTTTTTATAAAATAGGGCATCACTTCTTCTTCGTGTAAGTTTCGTTTCTTGGCGTAATCCTTGGCCTGCTGCTCCCACATGGGTGTCTGCACAACTCCCGGACAAATGGCGTTTACGCGAATCCCCTTGTCCGCCACCTCCAAGGCCAGCGATTGCGTCATGCCAATGATTCCAAACTTACTGGCACAGTAGGCCTGGTATTGCGTGGCGGCCCTTTTGCCGGACTGTGAGGAAAAGTTGAGAATGCTCCCGCCCGCGCCCAGCATCCTGCGCACCGCGGCCTGACAGCACAGGAACGTTCCCTTTAAATTAATGTCCATGGTTTTGTCCCAGATTTCCTCTGTGCAGTCCAGAAAGGGAATGATCTTTGAGATACCGGCACAATTGATCCACACGTCCAACCCGCCCATGGCTTCCGTGGCCCGGGAGGCCGCATCCTCAACGGACTGCCTGTCGGAGACGTCGACGGAAAATCCATCGCACACAAGGCCGTCCTGCCGGAGCTCCTCCGCTTTTTTTATCACCGCTTCCCGGTTGATATCCAGCAGGGCGACAACGGCGCCCTCTCTGGCAAAGCCCTCGGCCAAAGCGGCTCCAATCCCGCTGGCGGCTCCGGTGACAATTACCCTGTTCCCCCGCATTCTCATTTCGCACCCACTCCTTCCGGAAATACTGCTACCTTCAAGCAAACCCTGTCCTCCATATATTGAATACCCTCCATAAAATCCTCCAGGGAAACGCGGTGGGTCAATATGGCGTCTGTATTGAATTTCCCCTGCCGCAGCACCCGGACCGCCTCCTCCACATGCTCCGGCCTGGAATCGGAGGATCCGGCTACGCGCAGCTCGTTGTAGTGGATGAGCCGGCTGTCCAGCCGGAGCTCCGAGGAACCCTTGGGCAGGCTGGCAAAAAAGCTGACCCAGCCGCCCTTGCGCGCCAGTGAAAGGGACTGCTCCATTGCCGCGGCGGCGGGAGCGCACACAATGACCTTATCCGCGCCCAAGCCATTGGTGCGGGCCTTTACCGTCTCCAAAAGATCCTGCTTCGAGCTGTCAACCAGCGTGATTTGTTCCAATCGGGTGAGGAGCTCCAGGCGTGATTGCGAAATATCCGCCAGCAATACCTGCGCGCCGCGGGATTTCGCCAGCTCCGCGTGGATTGCCCCCAAGGGACCCCCGCCGACAATGACAACCGTGTCGTTTTCCCCCACCTGAATGATGTTCTGCGCGTTGATGGCACAGCTGAGGGGCTCGCTGACGGCAATGACTTCGTCGGCGCAATCGTTGTTCGCCAACACCAGGTTCCCGCCGCGCACCGCGTCGCCGGGGATCTCCAGATACGGAGCAAAGGCGCCGTCGCGGCCGCATCCGATTGCTTGGGCGTCGGGGCACATATTGCCAAGGCCCAAGCGGCAGGTTTCGCAGTGGCCGCACGCAACCGTGGTGGCCAGCGTCACCCGATCTCCAATGGAAAAGCCCGACAGCTCCCGCCCGACATGTACAACGCGGCCAACCAGCTCATGGCCTAAAATTTGTCCGGATTTTACCCGCGGGTTGCCGGATTTATAGACTTTTAGGTCCGTTCCACAAATCAGGCAACAGGATATCTTCAAAATAATGTTGTCGCTTCCAGGGATGGGATCCGGGTGATCCTCTATTCGAATATCCCCGGGGGAATAAAATACAACGGCTTTCATAACATGCCTCCTCAGTGTTTTAAGTGGATTGGCGTTTGACTAGGGTGGACTTATAATAATAGGTTTGAGGCTCCTTGTACTCCTCCGGATGCAGCACAATCTCAACCGCTTTTTTGCAGAGCTGGGGAATCGGCTGGCGCACTGTCGTCAGGGGGGTCTCCGCCAGTGACGCAAAGAGAATATCGTCGTAGCCCGCCACGGCGATCTCCCCCGGCACGCGGATATTTTTATCCTTTAAAAATTTCAGGACGCCCAGGGACAGGATATCGTTAATGGTAATAATTGCATCGGGCTGTAGATCCACAATCTGGTGGGCGATATCACTTCCGTGCTTAAAATCGGGCAGGGTTGTGTAGATCCAGTCCTCTTTATACTCCAGCCCCGCTTTTTTATATGCGTCCCGGTACCCGTTGATGCGCAAATACGCTGCCATTATGCGGCGGTCCACGCTGATGAGGAAAATTTTATGGTATCCCGCGTCCAACAGATATTCCACCAGCTGATAGGAGCCGTCGTAAATATCGGTCATGACGCAATTCGCGGCTATGCCCTCGTATTTCGCGGTGATAAAGGTATATGGAATCCCCTCATCCTGCAGCGTGTAGAAATGCCGGTAATCATTTTCCAATTGAATATTGGGGGCGATGATAATGGAGTCAACCCCGCGGCTGATAAAATCCAATACGTAATACTGTTCCTTTTCGCTGCTCTGGTTACAGATCCCCAGCAGCATCATATGCCCGTTGGCCTCGGACTCCGCGCGAATGTTTTCCACGACAGAGGCATAAAAGGGATTTTCAATCTCCGGGACGATCAGGCCGATCATCCGCGATTTGTCGGTTTTCAAGCTGCGGGCGTTTTGATTGGGGCGATAATGGAGCTTTTCCGCCACCTCGCGTATCCTCCGCGCCGTTTCCGGCTTGACGCCTTTGCGGTTATTGAGGGCCAGGGAGACGGTTGCCACCGATACATTTGCCATTTTTGCCACATCTTTAATTGAGATACTCAAATAGACCACCTATCGATATTGCTTATTTAAAACGTTTAGATTTTGTAATTTTTATTATATTATCACATTAAAATTATTATGTCAATATTTTTAATTATAAAATAATCTGCTCGTTGAGAACTCGATAAAGCGATTGAAATAACATAGACAAGGCCTTCAATAAGGAAGCCGACAACAAAACACGCACTATATTTAAAACGTTTAATTCCTATGCTTTGTAGGATTATTAAAAATGCTAAAAAATATAAAGCGCTTCCAAACAATAGCTTCGTTGTTTGGAAGCGCCTTTGGATTTGTTGTGTCCCGGCCCGCAAAGAGTTTCTCTCTATTGCGCCGCCGGGTATTCATTGCACAACAGCCGGTAAGCCGCCTCATCCTCCTCGATGGTGGGAAACCGGCCCATGGGATCATAAAACCGGTTGTCATTTTCGTCGTCATTGCACATGGATACCTCGCCCAGCAGAACCGGGCCACCCTCCTTTGGCACGATGAAATCGTGGTACATATAGGGATAAATGGTGATGCTCTCCCCGGGCCTCAGCGCGACCCTGGAGCCTGCCGGAACCACGGACGCCTTGCCGTCGGTGTTCACCGTCACATCGGTGTCCAGCTTGGCGCCGTCCTGTGCGCCGTTGTACACCGTGATGTAACAGACATTGCCGCCCCGGTTGATAATATCCTCCATCTTGTTCCAATGGAAGTGCAGGGGGGATGTCTGTCCCTGGTAGAGCATCAGCAGCTTTTCCGCGTAGGATTTTGTGTATTGGGGCATATTTTGGTTGCCGTTGCGCAGGGTCAGAAGAGCGAAGCCCACCTCGTCAAACCGGCCCAGCCCGTAGTCCGTAATATCCCAGCCCAGCTTGTTGTCGCGAATCTCGTCGTATTCCGTCCCGGCCTTTTTCCAGTCCTCCACCGTCCATCCGGCAAAGGGTGGCAGCTCAAACCGGCACGCCTTGACGAGGTCTTCCATATCCCGAATAACCTGATTAATCCTTGAACGCTTCATTACCCTGACCTCCACTATATAATGTTTTAATCGCGTTTTGTAAAATCAATTGCTATAGCTTATATTCCGACAAAATAATTTCCGGCTTGTCCGCGCTGTTGGCGGCGATGGTCTCCTCGTTGGTGAGAAAATGCAGAAGGGCCTCAATGACCGCCGTCTCCCGCAGATGGGAATAGTTTTTATAGTAGCTAAAGGGCTGCTGATCCACCCCGGACTGCAACAGATAGTCCGCCAGCTTGGACACCGGGGAATTCTTGTACGCGGTGATGGCCACTATCTTAAGTCCCCGCTCCTTTGCCAGCTCCATGGCCTGTACCACCTGCTTGGAACTGCCCGATTGGGAGATAGCCACCAGCACCTCCCCGGGGGCAGCCAGATTGACATGGTTCATAAAATATTCCGGCAACAGATGGTACGAGCATTTTATTCCAAGGCGACCCAACCGGAACCCCATGTACTGTGCCACAGCGCTGGTATTGCCCACGGCGGCAAGGTAGACCTCCTTGCTGGTTTTGATCAGATCCACACACTCCAGCAGCCTTTTTTGGTCCAAATTTTTTGCGATGGATAACAGATCGGAGGAAAAGATCTGAAACAAATTGCTCACCGAATCACCGGTAATGGACTGCATGCTGCTATCGGATATCTGACTGCGCCCCAAATCCCTGGACAAACAGATTTTTAACTGATAATAGCCCTGATAGCCGATGTGCTTGCACAGCCGGATTACAGTGGCGTCGCTGACGCCGCTGTACGTGGCAAGCTCGGAGACATTGGCATTCACCGCCGCCTCCGGATGCTCCAGAATAAAATCCGCCACCTTTCTCTCGGCGTGAAAGATTTCACTGTATTGTTCCTTAATGGTGTCGATAACCGTTTTTTCCTGTTTCATATTAAATCTCCGACAACGCGGGCAAAAATCCACCCACAAACGCGTCTCCCAAGCCAACGGTGGTGGCGTTTCTCTCGTCCAACTGCACCGAGGCCAAGCAGCACACCCGGTCGCCCAGCAGCCCGCCAAGCTCCGCCGCGAAGGCCTCCCCCTCCTTTTCCACGGGGTACTTTTCCGTGGCGTAATAATCCTGCGACGTAAAGCTGTCGCCGCAGACAAACCGCGTGCTGGCCATGGTGATGCCGCTTTTCAGCGCTTGGCCATACCTCGCCGCCTGTTCCCCAAAGGCCAGGGCCCAATAGCGGGTGTGTACCACAAGCGTGGGCACGGGAATGAGTCTGTGGATATCCTCCAGGGCTTTTTTCATCTCCGCCCCGCTGAGCAAATCCACCCTTCTTCCCAGGTAGCCCTGCAGCTCGTCCTCATTGAGACTGTATATATGGATATGACCCATTAATGCATCACGAACCCGCGCGCTAAGCCGCGCTTCGTGAAAGCAGCCGTCCTCATAAAAGACAAAGGCGTCCTTCGGAAGCTTTTCCAGAATACCGCGCAGCGTCTCCATGCGGTCCTCCAGCAGCGCTTCATCCTGCACGGCGTTAAAGCCGGAGATGAGAAACACCTTGGCGCCCGCGCTGAGCTCCGCCAGCCCCTCATCCAGCTCCATAAGCATGTTGTCCCGGTCATTGTTGTAGATGATCCGGTTGCTGCGTGCGGCGCGGATATGGATGTCCCCGGCCTCAACCCTTGTGCCCCGGTGGAACTGCATAATGAGATGGGGATAGAGCCCCTCTTCCCTTGCGCTGCACACATAGGGGCAATCCGGCGGCAGCAGCCTGCGCACATGGTCGTTGAGGGTCACCAGGTGCAGCGCGGAGGTGTAACCCAGCCGCCGCATGGCAATGGCCGCCCGGGCCGATGTTCCGCCCAGGGTGTATGCACACTGAAAATGCCCGGCAAACTCCTCTATAATGTCCGAAGAGGCGACAAACCGTTCGCCGCCTGTTCCGGATTTCAGGAAGCCCAGGACAGAGACAATCAAATCGCGCTGCGTTTTGATTATCTGTTCCGTGTGCAGCTCCGCGTCGCAAATACCAAACCGCACAATCAGGTCTTCAAGCACCTTGGAATCCCAGCGGACTTCACAATCAATGTTGTTTCCCAACCCCAAAATAATTTTTTCTTTCATTGTCCAGCTCTCCCTGTCTCTCTGTCATCAATATAGAGAAGCTTTATTTGTGGCCTGGAAGAGATCAATTTTGTGGTAGGCCGTCTCCTTCATGGCGGCGATACACGCGGGCTGTATGGCGTTGGGCTCCCTCAGCTGGGGATCCGCCAGCATCTCGCGCATTTTTTCGTGGTAGGTTACCTTAATATCGCTGGATATATTTATCTTGTTGACGCCCAGGGTGACCGACTCCCCAACCTCCTCATCCGGGTTGTTGGAGCCGCCGTGGAGAACCAGGGGAATGGACACCTTGGCCTTGATCTCCTTGAGCAAGTCCAGCTTCAGGTGGGGGACCATCCCCTTGGGATAGATGCCGTGGGAGGTGCCGATGGCAATGGCCAGGGAATCCACTCCGGTGGCCTCCACAAATTTCACGGCGTCCCCGGGGTTTGTGTAGATGATGGTGTCCGCGCCCGCCTCCGCCTGGGAATCGGTGGCGCCAATGGTGCCCAGCTCGCCCTCAACGGAAACATTGACGGCGTGGGCCGCCTCCACCACCTTTTTGCAGATGGCGATATTTTCGTCAAAGGAAAGGAGGGAGCCGTCGATCATCACCGAGGTAAAGCCGCACTGAATGGCGGCCATGGCCTGGGCAAAGGTGGAGCCGTGATCCAGATGGATGCAAACGGGTATGGCGGCCTTGTAGGCCTTTTCCACAACGGCGGTGACCATTTCCACGCCGATATGGCCCAGCTCTTCGGGGTGAATGGCGATAATCAGCGGTGCGTTTTTTTCCTCCGACGCCTGGAAAATCCCGTTGAGCATCGCATAATCACTGATGTTAAAGGCCGGTACGGCGAAGTTGTTTTTGTTGGCAACCTCCAGCAGCTTGTTCATGTTCATTAACAAAATAAAGGCCTCCAGAATATAAGAAATTATTGATAGATCTATATTATGGTAGAGTATATACTAAATTTCCCTTGCCGTCAATAGATTTATAAAATAAAATTTTATATAATCGTCAATTTTGGCATAATAAAATGACAATTATATTATATTTTTATATATAATATGCAATTAATAAATTTTAATTTTATATTATGTGAAATAATTATTTATTATAAAATTATTATTTTTATCCCTCTCGCGCAATCGATCGAAAAAGGGGGATGGAAAGCCCCATCCCCCTTTATACTAAACACTGACTAAAAAGCGACATAACTTGCGGTCTATTTTCCGCCCAGCGTTGTCATCCTCCTTGCCGGGCGTCAGCTCACCTGCAGGGTGTTGGTCACGGTGTTGATGGGATGAAGTCCCCCGCTGTCCAGCTTGAAGACCGTCCAATAGGTCCCCGTCGCCCCCACCGGCACCGCATATTCCGCGTAAAGGGAATCCCCCATATACACCGACACCGTGGCCCCCGAATAGCTCATGGCCGTGGAGGTGGTCTGCCCACCGTTGCTGTAATCGTGGACATAATAATAGTATTCGCCGTTTTGATTGAATTTTAGGATGGTCACTGTCTCGGGACCGTAGCTGTCTGTATCGTCCACATCCAGATTGGCCAGCTCCGTGTCGCCGTCCCGGCAAACCTTGTTCACAAAGTAGATTTCCTGACGCGTGCCGTCGGGCTTTGGCACGATGAGATGGGAGTCCAAATCCCGGGGCGTCTCCCCCCACCGCAAAACAATGCGTATCTGATCCACCGGTATGGACTGTGTGATGGCGATATTTTGCTGCCGGTTGGGCGACTGGCTCACCACCGTCACGTTGTAGGTGGCGTCCACATAATCGTCCTTGGAGATAACGGCGGTGTAATACCCCACCGGCGCCGCGATCTCATAATATCCCGCGTTGTCCGTCACCGCCGTCAGGGGGCCCGCGGGGGCGGTTTGTTCCCGGGGGCTGTTCCAGTCGGGCAGCAGCCGGATGGTGGCGCCGCTGATACCTGTCCCCGTGGCCGCGTCCTGGATGGTGCCCCCCACCACGCCCTGGCCGGTTTCCTGTTGGTCTATGAGCATAAAATGCTGGGCGTAGGTGGTTTCGCTCCCCACCACCTGCTGCTGGGAGATCAGCGTGTGGTAACCCGCCGCCGATATTTCCAGCTGGTACTCGCCGGCGTCCAAATCAAAATTAAAGGTCCCCGCACTGTCTGTCTGGGTGGAGGTGACGTCCCGCGTGCCGGACAACACCCGCACGACGGCTCCCGGTATGGCCTGCGCCTCACCGTCCACGGTGTAGGGCGAAACCCTGCCGCTGAGCGTGCCCTCCCCCTGTGCCGCCCGGGGAGGGATAAAGGTTATCTCGCCGGAATCCAGTGAATCGTCCTGGCTGCCCTCCCGCAGCACCTTCAGCTCCCATTCAAGCTCGGAGCTCCCGGTCCGCTCCAGCCCCATCTCCAGAACCTCCTGCGCCTTTTCCGGATTGTTCTTTGCCACATACGCCTGGGAAAGGCCAATATACGCGCCGGTGTTGTTGGGGTTGATGGCAATGACCTTGTTAAAGGCGAGGATCGCCTCGGAATAGGAGGCCAGCTCCAGGTATTTTTGTCCCAGCTCCAATTGGAACCCCGGTGTGGCGGCGTAGGTAAACAAGCCGATAAAGCCTGTGACATCCACTAAAATCGCCACAATAACGGATATGATTGTGACCAATGTTTTCCTTTTCACCTTTGTCCCCCCATTGTATCTTCGGATGCGCGGGTCAATTCGCCGGTCCGGCCCTTTAGGGGCTGCGAATTTGTAAATGCCGCCGATGTGGATGTGGCTCCGGGAGATATGAGCTCTGTGGTCTGGCCCGTTGAGGCGTGTATGGCCGTGGCGCGGGTGGCCAGGCCTCCCGCGTATACCGCGCCCGCGGCGTCCAGTGGATTGTCCTGCTCACCCAGCCCCGCCGGCTCCGCAGAGCCGCGATCCACAAGGCACCAGATCAACACCGCTGCCAGCCCGCAAACACCCGCCGCCAAATAAATATATCCCATATCGTTTTATTACTCCTACAGCCAATTTTTTTCGCGCAGCTCATCCATCATGTTTTTCAGCGGCAACAGCTCCGGCGTGGCCTCGCCCTGGGGGCTGTACCCAACCGCCAGCTGATAATATTCCCACACCGCCCCAAAATCCCTTTTGTTCTGCGCCTTTTTATTTTCTATCTCCAGCTGCAAATACGCCAGCTGCATATAGCAGGTATAGTCGGTTTCAAACTGGGCGCGCATCTGCTCCAGAATCCTCCTGGCCTCCTGCAAATCGCCTTGCTCCTGGCGGATAATCGCCAGATTGCGGTAGATATACGCGCGGTTGTAGCCCCTGTCCAGCAGAAGCTGAAACATTTGGGCCGCGCTTTCCGGCTGCCCGTCCAGGTGATAGCTCTCCCCCAGCATCTCCACAATCTGGAAATCTCCATATTCCGGCAGCTCCCGCCGGGCCTGCTCCAAAACGGCGATGCGCTGGCGCAGCTCGGTGCCCTGTGTGTCGTAGCTGGAGGCAAGGGTCGTATAGGCCCGCATGCGCAGGCTGTCGTCCTCCGATTGGGCGGCGGTGAGGCGAAGCAGCTGCCTCGCCTCACCGCGCTCCCCCTGGGAAAGCAGCACTTGCCCTTTGATAAAATCGACGGCCGGATTCTCCGAGTCAATGTCTTGTATGACGTCCAGGGCCTTATCGTATTCCTTCTGCAAGGCGTAACACACCGCCAGATCCGTGAGCCACTCCACATTGGATCCATCCAGCTCCACGGCCTTTTCCATATAAAAAACCGCGTTGCCCGTATCGTCCAGCTCCATGTAGCAATACCCCAGATTTCGGTTCAGCCCGGCGGCGGAGTCCCCGGAAAACAACGATGCGTTGTCCTTTAAATAGGAGACGCACCGCTCGTACTCCCCCTGCTTTATGAGAACATTGGACACGCCCAAATGCCCCGCGCTGTTGGATCCGTTTTGCTTTATCGCCTGTTGGAACAGCTCCATGGCGTCCTCGTAACGGAACTCCTCAATCATCCGATACCCGCTGTCGATGGCGGCGGTGAATGCTTGCTGCCTATCCGCCCGGATCAGGCGGACGCCGTACACAATGCACAGGCAGGACGCCGCCACCAGGAGGGACTTTGCGATCCGCTTGACCGCGCGCACGCGCCGAAACCGCTTGTAAGCCCGGCCCAACCGTTTGTAGTGCTTGAGATCCATGTGCAGCTCCGCCACGGATTGATACCGCTTGGCGGGATCCGGCTGGGTGCATTTGGCCACAATGTGCTCCATGCCCTCGGAGAGCTTGGGGTCCACCTGCCGCAGGGGCTGCACCTGGTAGGGGGGCTCGTTGGGGCTGAGCCCCGTGAGCAGGTGATACAAGGTGACGCCCAGGCTGTAAATGTCCGTGCGCTCATCGGTCTGACCCACCCCGTATTGCTCCGGCGCCGCATACCCCCGCGTCCCCACATAGGAGGTGTCCTGGGTGCTGTTGGCCTTGTACTCCCGGGCGATGCCAAAATCGATGAGCTTGATTCTGTTGTTGGAATCCACAATCAAATTGGCGGGCTTCATATCCCGGTAGATCACCGGGCTGGGCTTTTGGGAGTGCAAATACGCCAGCACCTCGCAGAGCTGTTTGGCCCAGTGCACAACCTGGGATTCGGGAAAGCGGTGGACCAGGTTCATCTGCACATCCAGGGAATACCCGTCGATAAAGTCCTCCACGATGTAGAGGTAACGCTGGTCCTCCCCGATATCCACAATGCGGGGAAGGGCGGGGTGACTGAGCTTTTTTAAAATGTTGGGCTCCGCCAGAAAGTCGACGCCCCCGGCGGCCTGCTTGTCCACAGCCTTGATGGCCCACAAATTCCCCAATTGCCTGTTCTTCACAAGGTATACGGTGCCCATGCCCCCCTGGCCCAGGGTGTTCACATACACATAGCGCCCGTCAAAAAAAGTTTTTTCCATAGTCAGTCCCATTTCTTCGCAGACACAAAATAGGGTCTAATGATACCGAAGGGTAAAGGTGTAGCGCACCTCGGCAAACACCACGTCGTCGCCGTCCTTCAGCAAAACCCGCTCCTCGGGCGCAAGCTCTTTTCCATTGAGCGCCGTCCCGTTGCGGGAGCCGTTGTCCCGCAGGTAAAACTGACCGTTTTGTTGCAGGACAGAGGCGTGGTTGGCGGAAACCGACGGCTGGTCAATGCACAACGACGCAAAGTCCGCCTCGCGTCCGATGATAAACTCCGCCGTGGTGATGGGAATATCGCCGCCCTTCTCATCCACCAGCACCGCCACGGCGGCGGCCTGCGGCGCGCCCCCCACAGGGGCCGCAGCGGGGATCACCGGAGTCGGAGCAGGGGCGGGGGCGGGAGCGGGGGCAGGGACAGGAGCCGAAGGGGCTTGCGCTCCCTGTTTGCTCTTGGTTTTCCTTGCCGCCTGGGGGAGGGCCTTGTTCTTTTTTCTCCTGCGCTTTCTGGTCTCCCGCAGCGGAATGCAGATAAGGCTTGCCACAATAGCCCCCGCCAGGAACAGCAGGGCTTCAAAATAAATTGTGTTCATATCGATAAACTGCGTGATCGCATAGGTTTTGGAGAGAAGCCCCCACAGGGGAACGCCCAGCACCGCCAACGCCAGCACAAAGGCCGTGATAAAAAAGCACAGCATCACGCGGGATATGGCGCGGTAGGAGCGCTTTTGCGTGACGTCCTCGTAGTCCATAATGTCCCGGTAAAAATTCACGACGTTAAAGCGCTGGGCGCTGAGATGGGCAAAAATCAGCCCAAACAGCATGTGTCCATCCGGTATGCGCACCGTTTGCACCATTTCCCGCAGCAGCTCCGCAAAGGCCTGCATGGCGTCGTTGATGGTCAGTGTCGTCCGGACGGGAACGCAGCACAGCTTCAGCCTTTTGTTGACCACATCCACATAGATGCGATCCAGGGAATACAATATGTTTGTCTGGAACAGCTTGAGCTTGGCCAGCGCATCCACGCCTTCTATAAGCTGCAACAGCAGTTGGCGAAAGGATTCGCCGGTAAACTGCACCGATTCCAGGTACTTGCGCAGAGTAATATGGTTGCGGGTGTCGTATAAAAGCAAATTCGCGGTGTACCGGTCCCGGATACAGCCCAGCATAATGGAGGTGTTTGCGTTTTGAACGGCCATGTGGTTCTCGTCGATTTGAAATTGGGGCTTTACGGCAACCGATAAAAATTGATCCTGCGTGACAGCGACCTGATTCAAGTACTCTAAAATATTCACATTCTTCACCCTATCCACACCATGTTGATTTTTCGCTGGACAGCCCCAGAACGCATAAATGAAAAATGAATGATGAATGATGAATAATTATAGAATCCGCTACGGCGGATGAATCAAAATAAAACAGTAGGCCCCATTTGTCTTTCAATCCATCGCCGCATGGCGATACCATAATCATTCATCCTTCATTTTTCATCATTCATCTTCTTTTTTCGATTTTCATGCGTTTATTGTGGCAACAGCCCCTTATCCCTTTGATAAAACGGCCCGCCGTTGTTCTCAACCCACCAGAACGGTGTTCACGTCATAGTCCAGAAGCTGAAGCTGATCCTTTCCGGTGTAGAGATACAGATCACCCTTTTGGGAATTTATGTTGTAGTTTTTCAGTATGTAGATCCGTTTGTCGTCGCGGTAGTAGGATCTATATACATCCCCCGTGATTTTTTTGGAATCCTTGGTGTACAGGTACAGATCCCCGTAGTACTTGTCCTTGTTCCACTCCTTCAGATAGAGTATGCTTTTTCCTTCGTTCTCCAGGTAATTCCGGGCTGTATATACATCGCCGGAGATTTTATTTTTATTTCCATTCTTATAGATATACAGGTCGCCCACCGAATCCTTCACATCCTTGGAGTAAAGCAGGGTGTTCGTCTCCCTATCGATCTGTATATCGTATACGTCGTCGTCAATTTTTTCCGGATTGGACAAAACGCCCTTGGTGATTTTTGCTTTATACAGCTCGCCTTGTCCGCTGGCGGAGACGTCGCTGATGTAGTATATCGCATTATCCAGTATGTGGGGGTAGGTTGGCTCCCCCTCCACCTTCATGGTATAAATCTCCGCGGGCTCCCCGCCGGAAAGCGGCATGAGCTTCCATGCAAATTTAATATTTTTTATGAAGTTTTCGTCGTTGACCATATACTCCCAGAGCGCGTTGCCGTCCGCAAAGGTGGATATTTTGGTGGTTGTACCGCCGTCGACCACGATTTCACAGTACACCAGGTACTCCTCCATCATCATGGCCGTCTCCTCGTACAGCATGTTGGGGGATACAAGCTTTACCTCGTCGCCGCCCTTCTGCACGTAGATGTCATAGCCCCCGCCCAATTCCGAAAACCGGTAATCGTTGTTCACGGATTCGCGTATTTCATCCCGCATGAGCTTTTGGTTGTATTCCATCCGGGCCGCGTTGTACGCCGTTTGATCCACCGTCTCCACATCGCCGAAAACGCCCCGGGTCGTGGTCTTATAATCCGATGGCTGGGGCTCGGTCATGGCCGCGTCGGCGGAGGCCATGTCGTCCTCGATGCCTAACAGGGTGAAGGCGTCGATGTCGGTGGAGGCATTCCCTTTTTTGGCATATACCACCGACCCGTTGGAGGGGTCATAATCGACGACATTCTCCACGTTGCCGGCGACCTTCACCTTTTGCTCATCCTTGAAGCTGAAGCGGTATAGGTCCGCCGCGGTATCCCCTTCCACCGCCTTCAGGTACAGTATTGTAGTGCCGTCCTCCGCTATCCAGTTGGAGGAGAAGGCGCTGGCCACGCCACTGTCAATCTTGACCTTGGTGTCCTTGCTGCTGCCAATCATCTGGCTGTACAGGGTATAGGTGAAGTCGCTCTCCTGCTTTGAGTAGAGAATCCGGTTCTGCTCCGTTATATGTATTCCATATTCATACACATCCGAATCCAGTTTCACCGATTCCTTGTAATCATGGTAGTACAGATTCCCGTCGGTTTTCAGGTACACGGCGTATTTGCCGTCTTCCGTAAACCAAAACCGGGAGGACACGTCCGAGGCCAGCTTGATCCCCTTGTCGGATTTGTCGGGGTTCTTGGGCTTTTCACTGTCCACATTGCGCAGATACAGGGTGTTCCCCCCGGGGCTGTCCCCGTCCAGATACATCAGATAGCGGCCATCTTCGGAAAGCCGGGTGCCGATACTGTAATAGCCGCTTTCGCTGGTGCTGATATTGGATGTAATGGTGGACGATTCCTTCATGGAGCTGTTGTAAAATTGCAGGGTGTCCCCGTCCATGAGATACACAATGGGCCGTTCCACAGAGCCGCCGGAAAACAGCAGCCGGACCGCGAACACAATCGCGACAAGCACAATCACTCCCAGCGGAATCAGCAAAAGCTTTTTATTAAACGCCTTGCCCGCGGCGGGCCCCGCCGCCATGGCAAACTGCTGTCCCGGAGACACCGGGGGGTATGGCTGTCCCGGATCGGGGGGCGCCTGCTGCGCCCCACCCTGGCCCGCCGGGTGATATGGCTGCCCTGGAACAGCCTGCTGCGCCGCGCCTTGGCCGGGATCCGCGGCCGGCCGGCCTCCTCCCAGCGCCACCGTTTGATCCACGCCGTCCGCCGGCGCACCGTTTGGCCCCACAGTCACCGGGGGTTCCACAACGGTACCGCATTCCGCGCAGAATCTGCTGTCATCCGGCAGCTTCGTGCCGCATTCTTTACAAAAAAACATGATTTTTCCTCCTACAAAATAATTCCCTACAGCCTCAAAGCTTAGTAAGATATAGTAATTAGATCGCTGCCCAGCTCCAGTGTGTTGTCAACCTCCATATCCTTTACCTTCCACTGCAAATCGCCGTCGTCAAATATCAGCGTGCAGATTTGAGTGGAGGATCCGCTGCTCCAGTTGGAGTAACCGGATCTGTTCCTGTATTGGTACTCAAAACGGGCGTGGAGCATGACGCTTTTTACATTGTCCTCAACGAAGTACTCAATGCTGTCCCTGTCGATGCGCATGGTTTCAAAATCAAAGATGTAATCCCTGTTGTTGTTTTCCATGCGGTACTCCACCGTGCCGATAAATTCCTCCACCACATGGGTCAGCAGGCCTATGTCCTGGCTGTTGGTGCAGAGGATGTAGGATACATAGTATTCGAACACGCTTTGGGCCACCATGGCGTTTAATTCGTCCTCGCTGAGAGCGAGCAGATAATCGTCCGCCGCCGTGGCCGCCGGCGTGTCGGCAGCGGGCGTGGGACTTGACCCGGACTGGAAGTCAAAGGCATAGCTTGCGCCGCTGTCGCCAACGACCAGCTCCGCCTCCACCTGGCTGCCGCCGGACTGCGCCACGGCTTTGACAACCATGCCGGTCTCGGCATGGGGAATGGTCACCTTTCCGCCGGAGATCCGAATGTCCGTCTCAATGTCGTTGAGGTAAATCTTAAGGCCCTGGCGCTGGGAACTGTTGATGGTGATGTCAAACACATTGAATTCCAACTGGACGCTGTTGTCCTCCGCCGAGGTGGAGAGGCAGGAGACTGTGGTCTCCGCTTTTTCGAAATTGTAATCCGTGTCTATGTCCCCCACCAGCGTGTGTTTGCCCGGAAGCACCTGAACACTCCGCACGCCATCCGTCTCCTGGTATGCCATTTCCTCCCCGTCGACTTCAACGGTAATGTTGGAAACATTGGACTCCACCGTGAGTGTGATGGGTTTTACGGCTACCCGGTATTCATTGAAAAAATACAGGTACGGCTTGGACTGAACCGAAAAGGCGTCGTAGGCGGAGGAGCCCTCCGCTCCGTTGATCTGCTCCAGCAGATGCCCCTGAAAGCCCTCCAGCGCGCTTTCGCTGCCGAGTGCGTTGCACAGGGCGGTCAATTCCCCGGTCCGCAGGGAATCCCCCTCCTCGCCCACCACGGCGGACTGCAAATATTCTTCATCCTGTGTCGTCAGAGCGTCCGCCATCTCCTTTACAAACGTGTCGGGGCTGGTTTTGATATACAAAAAACCAAAGGCGCCGCCCACGGCCAACACCAGGATGAGGACAATGATCAGTATGGGCAGCAGCACCCCTTTTTTCTTTTTGGTCCCCCCGGAGCTGTGAACAGCGTCCTTGAGGCTCATGGACTGGGGGGTATTGGCGGCCGCGTCCGCATAGGACACATTTCCGTATTCCGGGGGCGGGCCCTGCCAGTCATTGAGAATCATCGTCTCGTCAGCGGCGGGATCCGGCCCTCCCCCTGCCTGGGGCAAGGGCTCATAGTATTCCCCGGCGCGCACGTTGTGCACCTCCGGCGCCGCCGCTTCCCCATCCACCCAGCCATCCACCTGGAAATTCAGCTCCGGGCCCGCTGTGGACTCCCAATCCAGCTCCCCTGCCCGCACGGCCTCCGTGTCTGTCTCCTGATCCACAAAGACAGCGGGGGCGGAATCGGCGTCCGCCTCCCGGGGCGGCGTGTTGTCCCGCGGCTCCGCCACATCGGCCTCCGGCGGCGCCATGGGGACGGTGTCCGGCTCGGGCTCGGGCGGAGCCGCCGGTATAGGCTGCCGCTGCGCCGCAGGGACAGAGGGGGCCACAGGGGGGGTGTACTCCCGTGGCTGGTCCTCCGGCACCGACAGCACCTTGCCGCAGAATGAGCAAAACCTGGCGTCGCTATTTTTTAGCTGTGAACCACAAAACCTGCAAAATGCCATTACGCACACTCCTCAATTAATCTACCGGAAAGAATCCGGCTATATAGTCGAAGCCATCTAAAATCGTGGCGGCCTTGCGGCTGTTTTTCCGCTATACCGCGTTATCGTCCTTGCCGGGCGTCAGCCCGCCTGCGTCCTCTTCCTTGTATCGCGAAAAAACATCTCGCAATTCCGCTCACGCTTTTAAATGACCTCGACTATATCAGCTTCTTTCCGCAATATACGCAAAATTTGGCGGCGGCGTCATTGACGATCCCGCAATTCCCACATGTGTTTTGCACGCCCTTTTCTCCCAAAATCTGACGGCTGTCGGTCTTTACCTGTTCCATCTTTTGCTTTAACTGCTCAATTTGCCTTTCCATATCGGCAATGGCGGCGCAATAACTGTTGGCGGCCTGCTGTACCGGCGTGCCCGCGCTCCAAACCGCATATATGGTATTGGCCATCTCTGTTTTTGTTTGATTGATGTTGTTTTTAAGGTTATTGATCTGTGTGGATATCTTTGTGTTTTCAACGAATACATTGGATTTTACAGATACCGAGGCCACCCCTTTGTCCAGGGCGTTCTTGAACTTATCCATCATGCAAAACGCATCCTTTTTGTAAATTTTCAGGAAACCGATACGTGAAAGCGCACCTTCCCCAACCGCAGAACATCGCGTTCCTGTAAAATATGGGGTTTAGCGATAACCACATCGTTTACATAGGTTTTGTTGGCGGAGCCCAGGTCCTGCACCCACAGCTTGCCGGAATCCAAATATATTCGGCAGTGTTGTCTGGAAATGCTTTTATCGTAATCAATGACCATCTGACATTTCTGGTTGTCCCGCCCCAACAGGACCGGCGCGCTCAAAACGCTTTCAAAGCGCCTGTTGGTTTGTTTGATATCTATGAGAACCAGCCGGGGGTAGCCCGGAACCGCCCCCTGCTCAATGAGCAGCCGCGTGTGGCCCGAGGAGCCCAATATCTGGGTCTCGTCCTTGACGGAGGCGGGCGTCACCGGCACATCCGGCAAAACCGCCTGGCTGGATTGTTTGCTGCTTTTTCTCTTGCTCAAAAATACAACGATGAGCACAACCGCCGCGACCAGAACCACGGCCAGTACAATAAACAAAATCCACGGCAAACGCGCAAAACGCTGAAGCGCGTTTGCGTCGCCAGCATCCTGTGCTTCCTCTTCACTTGACTGCTCGTCGTCCGTCTCCTCCGCGGCATCCTCCGCATCCCCCGGGGAGTCGTCGGGCGAAAGCGCCAGCAGCGGCATGGTCATAGCGTGCCGCACCACCATGGATTCGCCCCGGCTGTTGGTCAGGGTCAGCGCGCACTGCTTTTGCGATCCGTCCTGGACGCTGTCGGGCAGCTCTACCTTCACCCAAAACGTGCTGTCGCGCAAGGCGGACAGCCCCTCCGCCAGCGCCAGCTGGTCCGTGTCCTCCTCCAGGGTAAAATTCCCGGCGTTGGAGATGCGCGAAAGCGCCGCCAGCTCCTTGAGCGCCTCCGCGTTGCCGCTGTTTCTGCAGCTGATTGTGTGGATGGGATATGGATTCTCCTTTAGCTCAAAGAACAGCTCCTCCTTGATGATCCCCTCCTCCGACTGCTCGACGCCGTCGGATAAGACCACGATTTGGCGGAAGGCGACGGCCTCGGGGGGCTGCTCCCCCAGAGAGCGGAGGATGGTTTGCACGCCCAGATACAAATTGCTCTGCCGGTGGTCGAAGACAATTTGTTTCATCGCCTCTCCCAACTCCCAGCGGTCGGCCGAAAACCCGATGACTGTCTGCACGGTCTCGCCGATGGTGACAATGCTGTAGCTGTCCTCCCCGGGCTTGCGCGCAATCATATTGTCCATAAGCTCCAGGATGGCTTGCTGCTGTGCCGGAAGAATGGAGGTGGACACATCAATGGCAAACACCGTATCCACCGGAATACCGGCGTCGGCCAAGCCGCCGAAATCCGCCGCCGGACACAGCTCCTGGCCGATTTGACAGGTCACGGAATCAATGGAGTCCCCCACATCCCCCAAAAACAGATGCGCCTCATTATTCCCACCGCTTTGAACCTCCGCGACGAAGGGAGGCCCCTCCGCCGAAAAATGCGCCGTATGACCAATCCAAAGGGATAAACAGATGAAAGCGGATACCGCTTTTTTCAACCAACCCATCTCCTTATAGCAATAAACTCGGCTAAAATTATTGTGCATCGTCTTCCCGCTGGGCGTATATCTTTTCCAGGGCCTCGATAAATTCATCGCGTTCACTGTTTTCAAAGCCGCGGAAATATATTTCTTCGATGGTGTCGTGGTTAAACAGGTACTGAAACTGCACCCCCATGTTCCCCTCCGGGTACAGCACGCCAATATAGTCCGATTGCAGGCCCTTGTCGTCGGGGCTGGTCTGCTTCACCCCGAAGATCATCAGCTTTTTTGTGCCCTCCTTGAGCCGTACAATACTGCCAATGGGCAACAATTCATTAATATTCATACGAATAACCCTTCCTTTCAAAAGCCAAATGCAAGCCCCAGGGGATTTTGTAAAAAGTCGGCCACTGTGCCCGCGGCGGACTGCACGGCGGAGGCAACGGATTTCGCCCCGCCCACGGCGGTGTTCCAGGTCTTAATCGCCGAGTCAATGATGTGGTCCGAAACCGTCTCCACAAAGCCTTGATCGGACTTGAAAAACTTGTTGGCCGCCCAATCCAGTCCCTTTTTGGCAAGAAATGCGGCTCCGCCCGCCAGCGCACCCGCCAGAAGCACCGGCGCGCCCGCAACCGCGCCCGCCACCGCCAGGGAGACGCCCACGCCCACGGCGGCCGGAATCATGCCGACAACTCCCTCCACCACTGTCTCCGCCACGGCGCGCCCCGTGCTGTTCCCCTCGGTATAAAAGTTGTCGTAGGTGTTTTTCGCCCAGTCTATCGCCCAACTGACCACCCCGCCCGCAATGGTGGCGCCGGTGAGGGCATCCGCGTTGGGGCCCACCAGGCTTTTGTACAGATCAACCAGCGCATCCTTGGCGAGCTTATCTGCTCCCAGCCCTTTTATTGTGGCCTCAATAACCGCGCGATCATAGTTCCCCTTCAATATCTCCGACAAAACGCCAAACCAGCCGGTGATGTCCTTGAGATTACTCAGCCAGTCCGCAACGGCCCCGCCGTCCGCTTCGACCGCACGGGCCGCGCCGCCCACCAGGGACGAGAGAAATTTCAAAATATCGTTTACGTTGGAGATGTCGAAATTCGCGGCGGCCTTGGCCTCGGTCTCCACGCCGCTGAGCAGCCGGTACGCGGAATTCTCGTATTCTCTGGTGGTGCTCTCCAGTTGCCGCAAATAGTTACTCAGCGCCAGCACCTGATTGGATTGGTTGGACAGCTGGGTGCTCAATTCCTGTATTTGCCGGCGCAGGCTGTCGATCCCAAACCCTCTTTGGCCGGAGAGCGCGTTGCTTTGCCGCCGCAAGCTGTTGGCACAGGAGGACACTTGCGAACTGCAGTTTTTTAGCCCCCCCCGGCTTTGGTCCAGCTCGAAATAGCGCAATTCAAAGTTGCTCAAAGAATCCCCCCCTTTGTTTCATGTGTTTCATGTATCCGATGATTGCCGCAGCCGCTCCCAGAGCCATGTCTCGTGGGGCAGGGCGTTCCCCCCCGCCAAAAGCGGCTCCACGCTGCGGTAGGTCGTCTGTATGTTGATTTGTTCACCGCGGCGCACCGCCGGTGCGCCGCTTGTTGTTCCCGCCCCGGAGGAATCCGGGCCGGTGGGTCCAAAGAGCTCTGCCGTGGGAAGGGTGGATACGATGCGCGCGGCCTGTTGCTCGGCCCGCTCATACACCTCCGCAACCATCCGCCCCCGCCCGGACAATTCCCGCAAATCGCCGGCTGCCGCTTCCAGGGCGGCGATGGCCGCTCGCAAAGCCAGTATCTCCGTGTCACAGCACCCCTGCTGCAGCTGGAGCAGGGACAGCGCCCCGCGCAGCTCATCGCACTCCCGGTTGAGAGCCGCGCAGATATCGCCGTATTGCTGCAGCACATCGCGCATATCCTGGGGTTGTATTTCAAATCCGGACACGGCAATCCCTCAAATCTTCACTTTCTAGCTCTAAAATATATTGCCTGTGGACAGCGACTCGGAGCGCTGCACCTGCGTGTTCTCCACCTCTTCATACCGCTGGGCCGCATCGGTGAGATTGTTGATGTGGGTCATGAGGGTTTCCAGGGAGTTGTTGATGTTTTTGGACACGTTATCGTATTTGGCGGCATAATTCTGCCCCGATTGGCTCTGCCAATAATCCTGCAGTGTGGACACCTTTCCCTTCATATCCTCCATCAGGGCGTTCATCAAATTTTTCTGACTCTGTATTTGCTGCGCCTTGGTGCGCACTTCCTCGGAGCTTACCTTTAAAATTAAATCTGCCATGAATGTCATTCCTTTCTATCCATTAATATATTGTTATTTTCTTCTTGTGACGATGCCCTTGACCTCTTCCTCGCCCGCAATGT
>Ga0153946_1000264_pt1 | contig 22320 bp, 17 predicted proteins | sample TSNJ030MetaG_FD_104751 | JGI IMG/M metagenome (GOLD analysis project Ga0153946, IMG submission 104751) | Attine ant fungus gardens microbial communities from New Jersey, USA - TSNJ030 MetaG | ecosystem: Host-associated > Fungi > Mycelium > Unclassified | place: USA: New Jersey, Wharton State... | reverse complement strand
CATTTCACATATCCACTGATTTCCTAGTTAAAAGAAAAGAAAAAGAAAAAGAAAATAAATAATGACTTAGCTGTTTTAACCATGTCATGACAAGTTGCAGAGGTATGTATGGTCTCTTTAGAGGGTTAGGGTTATGTAAGAACTATATAGTTATTACATAATACTGTCCCATGCTATTTATATCTTCCCTGTGTTATATTTCTAGAGATTTCCCATCAAGTTAATGAATGTATAGAAGATATTTTTCTTCTTTGAAGCCAACTCATAACACTTCCAGCTGATCACTAGTCATTGCCCTTACATATTCTTTCTGACTCCTCCTTTCCAAACACCTTCTTCCACTTCTAGAATCTTGTAGACACTAGTTCTTCCACTGTTTTTCCTTTCTCTATTTTCTTTACTTGCTTCTATTTCTATATTTTCTGCTTTTTTTTTCCATATATAGGTAGACACTATAAGGGGACTACACTAAGTTGTACTCCTGATGCACTAGTGGTAGCCCACTGGAGTGGCCCTGAACTAATTAAATGATAATTACCTAATATTTAATTAGTTGCCTACTCCTGCATCCCTGACCCTGACCATTGGGACATTCTGTAGTTAGGGGAACTTGTATATATAGTATAGTTTACCCTCCCAGGAGCCTCATTCTATTCTCTGAAGATTCTCCTGGAAGGTGAGTTATAACATACTCCAGAGTATATTTATAGGCTGAGGATTCTTCTGGAAGCTCCACTCTGGTTGCTCTCACAGTCTACTATATATACAAGTACACTATTTGTCTTTGTTTAAGCTACAAGCTGTCCATCAGCTACCAATTCAATTCCAGTCTATGTCCATTCTATTTATAGCACTTTGTCATAGTTGGGGCGGCTCATGACAATCAACAATTGATGTACTACTTGTAGAAGAGAAGAGAGACTATATATCTTGAGGGATGATAATAATGTTATCTTTCAAGAAAAACAACAAATATTTGTTGGCAAGAAGATCATTAGGTAGGAATCAGCCTGAAATATCAAACTATGGCAATCTGTAAATTATAAGTATCTTGTCCACCATAGAAAATGAACTATTCAAGCAATTCCTGCAGTTCCCCTGATTCAACCATTTCTTCTACTATATCCAACCCCCCAACCAGTTCGCCATTAATGATCAGCTGTGGGAACGTAGGCCAATCATTAAGCTTTTTGAGACCTGGAGGCAAAGGCTATCAACCAGAAAAAATATGTTTCTAAATGTTGTATACCTTGACGGACATCCTCATCCTCAAGAATATTGAAGTATGTGAATTTAACATTTCGGCCCTGCAAAATGCCAACAATCTTTTTCGAGAATCCACATCGAGGTGCGTCAGGAGAGCCTTTCATGAATAAAACAACCTTGCTTTGATTCATCAAGGTCCGTAAACGTTTATCTAGCTCCTCTGATGACTCTGTTTCATCTTTCTGTGGTGTAGAAGGCAGATGTGAAGGCGCCTCAGCAGGTTTTTGGTCAGTTTGCGAAAGAGGGCGATATGTGGAGTTTGACGCATGTTTTGCTAGAAGCTGGGTCAAACCCACAGCATCTGCTCCGTCTATTTTACCGAGCAGCAAGTGTCCCTATATATGAAACACTCAGCACGAGCAGACAGCCGAACTCAAGCTATGACGTACCCTCAAAAGAATAAATCTTGGAACGGACTCTATGTCAAAACTCTCTGCTATCTCCTCTTGTTCCTCGGCGTCGACCTAATCCTACGTTAGGTATGATCAATCTGTCGATTGATGGCATACCCGGAGAAAAAGATACTCTGAATACTTTCTTGACAATTCTGTTACAACCTCCGTCATTTGCTTGCAAGGCTCTGCCCATGGTGCCCAAAAGTAGACAAGGGAAATACGGTTAAGGTCTTCAGAAAGGAGGCTCTGGAAATGAGGCGTGTTGCTAACATCATAAAAATTTGGGGCCATTTGTGATCAAGGAAAATTTAAAGCCTGTGGTGTCGAGATGGACGATAACTTGATCGCGTCATTCGGCCCTCTCCGTTCATTTAAGTACTTAGTCAGCCTATGATTTTGCAGTGAATTTGCAGTTCAGACAGAGAGCTAAGCGTATTCCAGAATAGTGGTATTGCATTGAACATATCAATGTAGAATGTCGTTTCTAGCCGTTTCTTCTGGCACTGAGGAATTCAGGGCATCGTAGCCTGTGCTCAGTTTGATCTGTATCTGTCGTACCTCTGATTCGGTTCCCACAGTGTCTTTCATACCTCCTTTAGGCTGACATCTCTATTCCTTGTACAATTCAGCGCTCCGATCGCATTCTCTTTGTTGTGATGCTCTGGCCTTGAGACCGAGCACGACTCACCACGCGGTTGTGGGGGGGAACTTTCAGGGACAATCAAACTGATTTGTCACTATGCTCTCATCTATTCACATGTCTCACCAAATGACATTAGTAGACAGTCTGTCAGTCGAACGAGATCATTCATGATGGTGTTATTGAGACATTGTAACTTGACAAAAGATAACTCAAAAATACAATGTCTTGTACATACACGCTAATATCAAGCAGCTCGGACAGAATGATGTGAAAGATTGTATCGTGGCAACTGACCTGGACAAGGAAATGTATACATGTGTACCAACATGTTCGTGATAAAGAGGCTGGAAACTCAATCAACACAGGAAACAAGGAAACAAAACAGAAAAACATGTTTCATTGTCAACTTTGTGGTCGTCGGCTACATCCGAAGGTGTTACACTTTGTAACAATGGCAATAAAGTTTCAAAATCCCGTTGGAAGGAGCCTTTGGTTATGGAAACACCCTCTCGCGCGCAGTAGCCCATAAAGAGAATCGGGCACAGGTACACCAATAGGATGGTTCAAGTATCACAGAGTAACATACAAATCACACAGGAGTAAACGAGATAGAGAACGTTTTGACTTGTTTGGAGTGGTGGTGAGCTCCGACGCTCTTGAAAGAGCAACTGCGCTGGAAGTCAAAATTCCCTGTGTCGTCAACATCAACTGCGATGATCCATGGCAAGCATAAGCATTAATATTCTATAAGAGAAGATCCGACGAAACAGAACGTGTAGATGACGAACAGCAAAGTTGTACCGAAGGACTTTATTTCTCCCACATGTTCATTGTTATTAAACGAAAACTGAGATTTATCAGAAGAAGACCCCGAAAACAATTACACACGATTCCCGTAGGATATCCATAAGCGATACTAGTGGGAGTCGAGCCAAGTTGAGATGCGGTCAATCAAATCAGCCTTCTTTCCAGAAGCGGGTTCACTTTTTGTTCTCAGAAATTCCTGCGCGGCTTCAGTTGACAGGCCGAGGGCTGCGCGGAGGAGGGAAAAAATATTTACCTTCAGTTGATCAACCCGAAGCTGGGTCCAAGTGAACATCATGCCATAAAGACAAAGACCAACATTATGAGCCTACCTTTCCTATATCACCAGTTTCATATTTGCTTCGTATCTCTGTCTCATCTACCGATTGAGTCTACATGCCAGGATACGGTAAGCTTCCAGTACGCTTAATGTATACAGTGGACAAACCGCCTTGCGTTTGGAGCCAGCTATAGCCACGACCACATTTGCTATGTCATCATTGAGCAGTGCACGTTTCCACTCCTTCATCAGGGCCCCAGCACGCTAAATGGAGACAATAAGAGGCGCTTCTGGAGATAAAGTTGTACAGCACCCACCTTGTGAATTTGTCCAATATTAGCTTCTGTCAGATCCTCAAATGAGTCGGGATCAAACTCTTTGCGGAATGCGCTGGCTTGCAGCTGCGCATTGTGATACGCAAGTGCTGTACATGCGACAGATCAGTATGTGACAAACACACAAAAACTACTCACCGGGATTTGGATACGAATCTGGTGGGTATGTTCCATTTTTGACACTCAACTTATCGATCCAGGCACGAGCCGCATCCTTCAGGTCATCAGATGCTAGGACAATGAGTAAAAATGACTTTCAGAGGTAGTGTGGTGACAGCGCATACCTCGGAAGGCTTCTTGGATTGGAGCAGCACGGATATCGTCAGCAAAAGGAAGCGGGATTAAATGAATACCCGGTGGGTCTGTGAAGCCACTCTCCTCAACTTGCTCCTTCTGGGAAAATGTGGTCAAACTCTGTTCATTGAAGAAGCGAAGGGTTTTTGTGACTGACCTGAGGAAGTAGAACGCAGAATACCAGCGTAGCGTTGCGCCGGATAAGGACCAGAGCCAAACCAATCTTATTCTTTGTCAGCATGGATTTCAACAAGGCACTAAATGTTCTCCTGCTTCCAGAATATGTCTGTGGGCCGGATGTGAAAGATCAAGATTCCTTCTGTGTGATCCTTGTATCATACCAGTTCATCGGGGTAAATAAAATAAGAGTGCTTGACATTGTCCTCGAATTTGAGTTCATTCCTGTCCTTGAAACCAAGGAGTCGTATTCCTAGCCAGAGGTTCTGATGAGGCTAGTCGATCATCTAAACTCTATAGACCGTACCAGGTTTTAGCCCTAGTGTCCGTAATGATTGAACTTCTTCTGCGGTGTAGAATGGCTAGGAAAAATGAACAGTAGCTCTTACGCCCGATCACTGACCTACCCGCTGGCCTGGTCTGGCAACCTTAACGCCGAAACCTAGGCTGCTTTCTTCAACCTCACCCTCACCCCCAGCCATACTGGTTGTTTGTCCTACGCCAAAAAGAACCTTTGACTTTTCTACATCTACCTGATGTTCCTAAAAACCCAAGTCACTCATAATCAGAGTTCAATTAGAATGCAGCTGACTTCATCCACGTAGGCGGAGCGTGAGACTGCAACCTCCATTCGGTCACCTAGATCAACAAAGTACTTATAGGATCCTTTCTTCTGTTCAGCCACCAAACCGTACCTGGTTGAGAAACAATTTGGGTTCGCTCGAGATGAGCGGTTACACAACTCACCCTTTGACACCAATCGCAAATCCTTCTGCCAGCTGAAATGGGATACTGAAAAGTGCACGTTTGGGTGATTCATGAATTCGCATTTGGTTTAATAAATCCTCCACTCGAGATATTGAAATCGATTCAGGCAGGACAGAAGAGCTACTAGCTGATTCGCTGTATTCCTCGATGTTGGTCGGCTGTAAAATGTGCTAGAAAGAGTAGTAATAAATACAAACGCTCATGGTTTGTGGTGTTGGCTTACGCAATAGAATCGAGAAATATCAAAAGGTTTGGAGTCTGTGCTGATGAAAAAAGGTTCAACTGAGACACCAGCTTGAGTAAGATCCTAATTTCAGATGTCAGCATTACCAACTCCGAGAACGAAAGATATAACTACCTCCAGTGTAGTCCGAGCTGAGGTGACCAATTGTGTGCTTCCTGGACCAGGATGTGGATTATCTTCGTCAGTAATGAGGAAAACGCGCTTTGTCGCTGTTTTTGGAGCACTTTCTGTTTTTCAATAACCTGGGTATGGATAGAAAAACATGACGAACCCGTCGCGCAAGATCCAATTACAACTAGTAAAGACATCACCCATAGGGATACGTTTGCCGGGCAGCGGTGGAAACGTATTTCTCAGTTCATCCATGTTCTCGCGTGCAGCTTTGACAAAATTTGAGTTCAAAAGAACGAAAAATCTCTCTCCACAAACCTTCAAGGATTTGGATCAACTCTTGGACCTTGGGCGCACTCAAGGGAGAGATGGGTTGAAATACGAAAGTATTGCGTTTCAGTTCGGAGACTTCTATGCGGCCATTTTCTGTTCTCCTTGTCTTGAAAGCACGATGTCATTGAGTCTGACGCTGAACATTTGGACGTGGGATCTCACTGTATTGAAAAACATGATACCGATAGAGTCATTCGGACCCACAATTATCTTTCGCTTCTGTATTTGCATTGCTGCTTCCAAAGCCTTGAACATGTGACAAATCTTGACATCCTCGTAGTCGGGGTCATCGCGGAGCTCAAGCATAGATTCAGAACAGTCAATGCAAAACAGAATCACATCTCTCTTTCCTTCAAAGAACTGGATCGGTGAGGAAAATAAGAGGGGCAGAAAACATGTAAGCGTACAGAATCGTCTAGCAATTCCTCCTCTTCCTCATCGTCAATTTTATTCCAATCGTCGTAGGGAGGCATAACTGGCTTTGTGACAAATGAACCCGTGACAACACCATAGTCACGATTATTACAGTCACGTCTAAGTCTCAACTAGATAATGGACTTACCTCCTCTCCGTGAAATTCCACTGTCACGTTTTGACAATATCGGTTCTTTACCTTCGCTAGTTATCAGGAACGATCAAGATGTGGAAATCTGGGCGAAAACTACCTCCTATCATGAATATGACTTGTTTTTACGCCGTCTGAATGAATCCGTAGTTGGGTTTTTCTTACCGTACACTAAAAGGATAAACGCAGTAAGACATATGAGCTTTTCTTTTTGTAACTGATGTATGGTGTTATCCAGCCAGTCTCTGCTATTTTGACACTCCTTGACACTCTGGAGAACTGGATTGAGGATATCCCGCCCTTACGCAGCCCTCAGAGATTTGGAAATCTAGCTTTCCGTACATGGGGTGTCCGACTAGAAGAGGTTAGCTATTTTCTTTCAGTTTTTGCTTTTCTCATCCGGTTTCTTTAGCAAGCAGATTCCTTGCTTGAACAGCTCTTGGGACCAGCCAAAAAAATTCTTGTTCCATATATCAAGCCCTACCTTCTAACATCGTTTGGTTCTTTCACCCGAATGGATTACGGGACTGGACATGAAACTTCATTTGCGCTCTTCCTCTTATGTTTAGTGCTTGTGCGGTTTTTTGAGCCCATCCCAGAGGTAGAACGCCAATTAGTCTTAGTTGTTTTTGTCCGTTACCTCTATCTTTGCTGGAAGCTACAAGACATATACAAGCTGGAGCCTGCAGGTAGTCATGGAGTTTGGGGCCTAGATGATTACTCCTTTCTTCCTTACATATTTGGTAGTGGCGAATTGAGAGGTATGCCCTCTTATAGATTATGACTCGTTTTGTTCTGAACGACTACCAGATCAAACTGCTATTCCACCATCTGCGATCCTACACCCTCCACTGCCTTCAACAAATCTATATTTCTTAGCCATCATGCGCATTCATGATGTTAAACGAGGTCCTTTTTTTGAGCATTCTTCTCAGCTATTTTCCATTGCCACAGGTGTACCAAATTGGACGAAAGTTAACTCAGGTCTCTTCAAGATGTATAGGGTACGTGATTTTTACATGCATCATTGTAGTATTGAAAATTGGATTAGGCCGAAGTTCTGGGCAAACGTGTTGTCGTCCAACATATCCCTTTGGGTGGACTATTAGAATGGGAGTCGTCAACTTCAGAGACTAGAGTCTCTGAAAGCCACATGGACCAATATGTGACCAATGTAACGGGGATTGAACGCATAGGCAATTCCCCCCGCTCGAATTTCTGTCGGACTTGGCCTACTACGCTGAACACAGTCACCGATCAACCGATGCCCTTGAATACCTTACCTTTTACGCCATTTACTCCTGGCCCAGTACGTTATGCCCCTAGAGTTGCCGCGAATTCCAACTCAAAACGCGATAACGCGGACGGTACACAATATTTACCTCGATAACCGCCTCGCACTGCTGCAATTTAGGGTGTGCCGCCTTCCCAATATTCAAGTATAAATGACGAGGATACGGACTGGTAAATGGGTTGACTCGAGAACACATCAACATGTCAGGAACATGGTGAGCAGTTGAAACTGCCAACGAAAGTAGACAAGTGGCGTAATAACCGAAGAGGATATTTACAATTCCTCGTCTGCTACTTCTCGTGCTTTTTAATGTATTCTCTAACTGAGCGTATCAATAGCTGATCAATAGCTGGCTGATACCACTATTGATAGTATTAGATCTGAATCAATCTAGTACTTTTCTAGCGATCTTTTTGTCCATATGTCCATATTCTGACGCTCGAACAAAGCTCTCTAACAGGGCATCATTGCCTTCTCAAAATCGTAGACAAATCTTGAAAAGAAGAACTTGATCGGTGATCCACAAAATGGAAGTAGCTTCGAGAAATCAATCGCACATGGACTGTTGAAAAGTGGCTCTTGTGTGCCTATATGCATTTGGATTCTTCATATGTTGAGACTACTTCAGTCATTTTAAACCATCTTCACACTCTCCAAGCAGGCCAAAATCGATAGACAACCATACATATCGCTGCGGATAGCCACCTGTACTACCTGCGCATTGCCTAATTTATATATGCGACAAATCGCGTTTCTCAGGATAACGAAGGCTGCAACTTGCACCCACAACTTGCACTCAATCTGCAGGTAATCACCCAATTGTACCACGGTGGAATCTACATGATAAGTATTGCCATAACAATCGTGTTGTGTAATAATAAGAATCGAAAAATTGGACATAATTAGCAATCGTCACTTGAGGCTTCACCGGAGATCCTGGAATCTATGTTTCATGTCCTCAGCATATTTCGGTGAAGATGATGATCATCTCGGCCTCTATCACACGTAGAGCATCTGATCGGAGAGAAGTCAAGTTAGGCGATTCACATTGTCCTTTTCCTTGGCACCCTCAAAGGAGTCCGAGCCCTTGTAGGATTTTTACTCAAATCCGATGCTTTGCTTAGATCAGGAGTAGGCCTCCCCATCCAGATATAAACCCATTATCAGTGACATACCACTGGAAGCATTCCGTGAAGAGAAACTTAAGGACGAGCACTCCATGCTATCACCCAGCCCAAGAGAGTGAGTCCTCCGCCCACACCATACTCCTCTGATACTAGGCCTTCTGTAGACACTCCCCAGTCAATAGGCTATATTTTGGGCCCTCCGCGTCTTAGTACTAGCTTGCTTGTTGCGGAATAGAAATGCTGAATCCAAATACTGAAGAAATGCGACTCACGTGATGCAGACACCAAATTTGTGTCTGAGTTTGAACTGAAGCTTTTCGTTATTGGACCAGGTTATCTACCAGTATGTGCTGCTCGACCCAGCGCCAGGATGATTTAGTTCTATCATGAAATTCTCGCACAAATGATCAACTTCAAACCGACTTTCATGACCCTCAAAGCTAGTGAACATCAGTGATCTTCCTCGAACATGTCGGTACAGCTGTTGTGTTCTTATATATATCTGATATCAAGCATGTGCTCGTAGCTCAGATCAGGAATCATCCAGTACCGATTGCGCCGAAGACGGGTCGAATTGAGGTCGTTGTCAAGTCAGGCGAAACGATGATGGAAAGTTCCCGCGACGCAACTGATGATGCTCGAGGCCCGAAATCAATGTGCAATCAGGAACATGATCGAGAAGCCCTGCTATTTTGGGAAGAACATCCTCCACGCCACGGAGACAAAAGCCTCCAAACTATTTTGGCAAACCGATCCGATAGAACAAAAAATTGTCAGAAGAATGCTCCTCGTGCATCAGAAGTCTACCGAGAGATAGCATGAACACTTTAACCCTGACTTCCGGCCGGTCCCACGCACACAAACAAAGATGGTCGTTATGGACAGGGACGTCGGCAAGGACGGCCGCCGTGACTCACCAAAGCAGCTAGAAAAGGGAACCAACGCGAAATTATTGATGGCTCTTCTGTTTATCTCAGATGCTTTCCCGAGAGATACCATAAGGAGTTTCCATATCAGGTACACACTTGCGCGTGGAGAATCCAGATTCGGGTGCAATCCTCGGAAACAAACCGAAAAACAAACCATTCCGCCTAAATAGCCGAGTCAACGTCTTGACGTCAATCGATGCCGCTTTGAACCGCTCTCTACCCTGCCTCTCTTAAGATACTTAAAGGAATCCACTCCTTCCCGGTTTTGATTTCCACTTCATGACTTCCAGTCTAATGCAGGTATGATCCTTCCGTTCCTCCTTCCTCTCGCTCAATCCCTCTAGAATTCTATACAGCCCATAGTTTTGTCCAGCCATCCCAAGTTTCGTCCTTACGCGAGTGCCAAACATCAAGTAGCAAAAGGTCGCTATATCACCAGTAATGATCCTCGCGGCTACATGTAAGCACACCTGAAGAATTCGATGAAAGCATGATGCTCACTTATTGTACAGACCTGTCTATGAGTACCCCCTCAATGGTCAATGGATCATGATGGATGTAGACGATGGATATATCCTGTGGACGGGTATTTGGAAAGGTGTGCCACCCGTTGCACGCGTCCGTCCGTTTCTTATCTGGCATTTCAGCTCTCGGAAATTCCAAAGGTAGGGTGCTAAGCAATCATTCCTTTGTCGAGTTTTCACTAAGCAATCGCGACTCCTCCACAAGCCGATATCGTCAAGATGATAGATTCGCAGCCTGACCTTGCTCCACTCATCCGACGAGTACGCGGAGGTTATCTGAAGATACAAGGTACATGGATGCCCTACGAAGTTTGTCCCTCAAGTCGATTACACATCGAAACTAGTGCTGATATTCTTTTACCAGGTTGCTCTGCGACTATCTCGACGGTCAGTGCACCAAGGAGTTTGTACATCCTGAGGTGTAACAACTAACTTTATGTTTCCAGAGTGGCATGGGCAATCCGCGAGGACCTTATCCCCCTCTTTGGGTGTGTCACTTTGTTCTATTCCATCTTCCTGTGTAACTAAACCTCTTGTCTCAGACCAACGTTCCCCAATACTTGCTTGTCACCGGACCAACCAGGATATGGTCAAGTTGTTTTTCCAGGTAACGGTAGAAGGCGTTCACGAAGACCTCCACAGCCCTCCGCTACAACTTCTCAGGTCGCACCTCAGGTATCCAGGGAATTAAACAATATAAGCTGGGCGACCCCAGCGTTTCATCCTGAAAATAACACTTTGGACCTCTCTCATCAGGCCTCTGGTCTTGGCAGTAGTGCTAGTCTTAATCATGGGTACCATCCTCATCACCATTCGGACCGCTATCGACACCCATCTCCAATGGTCGGTCCTCCTACCTCCGTGACCTTTCGAGATCCACAGCCAACCTCCGTTGGTCATCAATACGTCAGCTATCCTGTTCTTCCCAGGCCCTCAATGAGTTCGCCGGGGAATTCCTTTGAATCGAATCGTATCACCCTCCCACCATTACGAGAACTACCGGCCACATATGAACCACGGAACGTCTCTCATTCGCTTCCTCCCATTTCAGCATTCGAAGATATGCGAGGCACTGGTAATAATGACTCTGCAGCAGTTCTGAGGCGATTGCGCTCTGACAATGAACCTCCATGCTCTCAGTCCCGGCCATTCAGCTATACTACCTATGAGAAGATTTCTCCAAGAAGCAGTTCTATTGTTCATCATTCGTACTCGTAGGCTATCTCGTTCGGTTACAGACATAAGTCTGCTAACACATCTCAATAAGCTTGGCAGACGTATCACAACGCCACCCAGGCCCTCTCCCCGTATCTTTAAACTCCTATCCTTATCATGATCACCGCCAACATCGACAAAGAAGCTCTCGTCCCCCTTCCCGTGCCTCAAGCTTGTCACATCATTCCTATGAAGGTGATTATTCTGCAATCAATTCAACATGTGAGCCGTCACCGGTTTCACCTCACTCAATCGTCTCTTCCCCTCGAGTTTCTCATTGCCATCGGGAGGAAAATACTCTCATTATGGCACCGTTGACACTTGCTGCCGATCGAATGCATCTAGATCTGCCTGATCCCACCGTCTCCTCCGTGAACTATCCCGTCCAGCCTCCCCTGCGGCCGTGGTAGACGTCCTACCTTAGCTTATTTCTCTTCTGTTTTCTATACTTCTCTTCTGATAGTATTATCGTAATAAATCTCAAAATTGGATATCCCTATTTCATTCTCTTACGTGCCATACCGAGACATCACACATTACTGTTACCAGTTTACGCGTCAGATCAAATCACGAGACATAATTTCGGCCATCGGATGTCTGACAACGGAAAAATCTCGATGAAATTGTAACAAAACGCACTCACCACATTTTCCACCATCTAATGCCCGCACCGAGTAAGCCTTAAGCCTCATCGGAGATTCATGAACTGGAAGAATTTTGTCACTTCGAGGGACCAGGTACCCGTTATAATTAGCCTTATAACTTATTCGGCTCCCGGTAATTAATTAACCATATATTTTATCTGCCCTGACAACTCTTTGCCCTCGAAAGATTCGATCGGATGGCTCGGTACCGAATCAGTCGAGGGAGCTGGTTCAGCTCTTCCTAAATACTTGTTTAATCGCTTTCTGTCGATTCCCTCTTGTTATGCATCATGAGAAGCACATTTAATCAACGTGTCACGGCCTCTGTATTAGGGAACGTCTTATAAGTCTCCTCATGTACGTATCTTGCCATCATACCTAAGACACCTTTTTTGAGGTATGAGAATAATAATGATTCATATTTTGATGATCACTTTTTTAGGGATCCGACAACGATCGGATCGAGCAGGAACCCAGGGAAACGATGATGTTTCATAAGTGGATATTGAATAGAGGTTTCTCGAGTCGGTAACCTGGCTCATAATATCGTATATCTCATAAGGCCCCCGAATCTGAACGTTCAAACGTTCAATCTCTTCACTAGTGGCCTCTGGTCCGGACACGTGAGTGTGATACTATCACACGTAACTCCGCAACTGCTTGGTACTGGATCCCTTCCGAATCATGGTAATTTATTCACACAACAATCAGCTGGCTCTGAACGATCCTGCGATAACCGCGTGAACTCGCCCCTTATCCGAGGACAATGTGAACCATGAGTAAAACATAGTCAAAGACTTCAATACGTACCAGTTTGACTCCTTGTTGTTTCTTGACCTTGAAATTAGGGGATTACTAGCCTATTCTGGAAGTAAACCAAGTATTATTTGCTAAATGCTATTCATCAAATCCAACATCCTAGACAATTTCAGCATTATAAATCATTATCGTCCAGATAAGTATACCGGAATAACAACCTGTCTCCGAAATTATTCACCCATCAAGTACGTCGGTCCGGTTGGCGACTGGGGCTCGTGGTAGACCTGGTCACGCGGGAAATAATGCCACCCCACCAAGCCGCAGTTATGAACGGATATATGGCTTTTATATTGTCCGTGCGGGATTTTCCAGCTTACGGGAATCCTTTGGCTTCAGTAAACCCATCGGGTGACGGTTTTGGTAACCCCAAGATCTAATCGGTCGACGTCGGCAAATACTTTGGAACCTCATTATATAAAGCCATATGAATGTTGCTAATAACTAATGTCAGATGCTCTAAGCTTCTTTTGGGCTTCTTTTGGGCGCTGCTCAGACCGTCATATCAAGTCATTCCAACTAGGTCGAGTCTGACTTCTATGTCAAACCATTTCCTCGTGTTAATTTACGGAGTTGGTGAGAAAGGGACGGTGTGTAATAACTTCGACCTCTAGGTACTAGCTATGTTAGGTTCAGTTCGTGCAAGAGAGACAGAGAGACAAAGAGGGGTAGACACATTGAACAGATCAGTGATCAACCGTGGTCTAGACCTAGTGCCTCAATATGCAATATTCTGAAGTTCTATGGAAGGAGGATTTAACTAGTGATAAAAGCTAGAGGTGGAAGGGCCAAAATAGACAGCGGTCAAAATTATGGCAAACTGACTGTTACATGAAATAACAATAGCCTCACGCTTTTTGGCACTTTCGTTAACATCTCAAAGACTCTTCACTAATGTCCATGACACTGAACATAACAGGTATGTATGATTGTGTTTCTGGTCTATCCAGTCCTTTCAGTGGGGAATTGAATTTCTCTCCCCACTAAAGATGTCTCGGTCCCATCGGGGGCTTGCGGGAACGGCAGGTCGACAGAAGTAGGGGTGGGTCGAGCAAGACAGTTCTAATCCAGTTACAAGGTGCCTTGATATTTGAAAAATGATTAGGAAGCTAAAGAGGAGAGATGTCGGGATACGGATTGATGGAGCCGTCCCAGGTATAATTAGCGTCGACTAATGATGGTAGTTAGAGATCAAGAGATCCACAAATTCACTTCTGCCATGGGCTGGCGGTAACAATACACCAAAGATAATTGTCCGCCATGCAGCCAGCTGAACCTACTCTTTTGTTCTCTCTGGATGGATAAGTTTTCCCAGGTATGATGGGATCACTGCAGTGGCGGAACTCCATCAGAACTTTTGGGGTTCTTTAATCTCCACACCCACTATCTCCCTGGCAGGCGCCATGCTTTGAAAACCTAGGGAAGGTGAAGCAAATAGTATTTGACATTCCCCAGTAGTGCTACATAGACCACAGGAAAATGGGCTTCAGTTCTAGGTTCACCCTACGAACCCCTCCCAACTTACACTCAGATGACCACTGCACCCTGAAGACCATTATTACATTAAAGAGGACATTTCTCCCTCCTATCCATACTCCTGCTCATAGTCATCCTATTTTCTACAACAAGCAGTACCCAGACAGGCAGGATCTACTCTAGGTGACCTGATATTTTCAAGGAGATTGGTAGATGCTGTAGAGTTCTTGAAGTGGATAATTTAGGTGGACGAAAAAATGCTATGGCGCCAGCTGTGATATGAGACATGAAGGAAATTTTCTCTTGATTTATCGCGAATGGAGCGTGTGTTCTAGCAGGGTCGTCTACAGTGCCCCCCTCCCCTCCGAGGGATGTCAGAGTAATGTCGGGAGGATAGAAAAAGAAGGAGGCCTACTTGAGGTCGTAGCTGTGGCCACAGAAGGATTCACCGTATGGGTACGAAATGTCTTCTAATGGAAAGCACTTGGGTTTAGAACGTCGCCTACATATCCGTATCCTGTGTTGCATGTAGAAGGCATCACAACTACTTTTCCTTCAATTTCGAGGATTCTGAAGTGTGTCTTCCAGAGTGATGAGAGTAGTGGCTCCGTGGGGGGTGGATTTTTCCTCCCCTCCCTGGTCTTTGGTCCATGCTTTGACTATGCCGATATAGGCATAGGTGACTCACGGTTGAGTCGGTGTTAAGTTCAGGGTCCATCAGGCTAGCGTGACTGTTTATTTTCTTAGCCACTCAATAGCGTGGCGGCAAAAGCCGTGGGCCCCCCGTCTGCCCGGTACCTACACCAAGTCAACACATCGACCCGCCCGCTATCCTGCATCGGCCCGGACACAAAATACGCTTATCCACTCTCATTTTTCCTCTTTCAGTTAAATGCAAGTCTACCGCCCGTTCCCACCGGGGGCTTTGGTGAAATTCGACCACTGACCCTGTCTTATCATTATGGACGTCGGTTCCCAAATAACAATCAAGGCGCCAGACACATGGCATTCAAGACTCATGGACGAAGCAACGAGACGTCATGGCATAGTTTGAATTCACTAGTGACTGGGAAAACACTTAAATGGTTAAACCGATTCGTATATCAGACTACATATCTTTCGTCCATGACTAGATTCTAAATCTATAACTCAAAGCATGTGATCCACCAGCAACTAGACACTAAGGGTGACAGCCGGATAATCATGAGACCGGAAGGGACCAAACAGATTTAGACGCTTACCTGATAAATTTCATGAGGACAAAACCAACCGTGGATACAACCTATCCAGCATAACAATTTCATGGACCAGCCACTCGAGAAGTCACTCACCGCAGTTGCAATGATACTAGCAGGAATACCATTCTTTAAAAAATCCACATTCGAGAGGTATAATTCCCCCAGTTCATCCTCCTGAGTTGCCCTGAATCAACCAAGTATCAGGGGGGACAAAATTTTGAAGCAAGTTAGAAACTCACGCTGTCTGATTCGGAAATCCCGATACCGGCATACCCATTCCCGTTGAACATATAAGCGCCGTTACAAAAATGAGCAAGTTCTGCGGTTGGCCGGGAAGGTTCTTTCCGACTTCCTTAGCAACAGGGACGAGGAGAACACTCGCAATGGTATGTGAGATGAAAGTTGAGATAACCTGTGATTCAAGTCCAGCATAGGTTCAAGCAAAAGTAGGAATTAAGACATACCAGCACAATAGGAGAGAGAATAAGCACCACAGTGTATAACCTGTAGCCTTCTACGAGTTCACTAATAGCATCATGTAAAATTTCAAGCAGACCAGACGACGAAACTCCTTTTCCAAGAGCGATACCTCCCATTGCAAGGAACACAATTGTCCATGCAAACCTCTCGAAATCATCCTATAGAAGTCAAAAAACCATGAGTTGGTAACCAGCATGCAAGGCAAACCACATACCTTTTTCAACACACCCGTAGAGAAGAACGCCAGTACAGGTATAAGCGCAATCACCCCCATATCGCCCACCCACCGCTCGATGCTATGTTCAACACACCACAACCCGATGGTAACAATGCACACAAAGGTAACCCACCACTGCTCGACAGTGAATTTTTCCCTAGTCGGTCTGATACCCCTGATTTCAATCTCACCATCACCCTCAGGACAGCGTTCGGGATGGTATGAGAGCAGCAGAAGACCCCAAATGAGGATGATGGAAATGAAAGAGACCGGAAGGGCAACACCAAACCACGATCCCCATCCAATTGGGGACTCCATTTCGCCAATCGCAATAAGGTTCTGAGGCGAGGAAATAGGCGAACTTTGACCCCCGATATTGGCTGCTAGAGCAATGGCAAGCTGGTTGTCAGATATGTGATCAGCGTCCACAACAAACATGCAATCTAAACAGTACAAACTCACAATGAGGCACGGCCCAAAGGCGGACTTGGGAGGAAGCGTTCGTAAGATCGGCTGGATATCAGTAAGCGAAAATGTCGGCATGGCAAACTGTCGAAAATGCGCACTCGGATCAAAGTGAAGCACAGTGTAGGGGCTGCCACGTTACTGTACAAGCCTGTCAAACAAGATAATAACCAAATGAAACCGACATCACCTACCTAATCCACATACTCGCAAAACAAGAGACACACATGAATGCCAAAAGGACAGTCCTCGGTTTGGTACCTGCAAAGCTCAGAACGCGGGTGATAATAACCTTGTCAATGTTCGTCTTGCTCAGTGCAGAGGATATGGTGAAACCTCCTATGAGAAGCATGATGGTTGGGTTGAACATGACAGAAAAGACATATCTAGGAGAGGCATAATAAGTAGCAGAAACATCAGAAGGAAGGTTACACAGACTTTGTAGCATCCGGTGTTGACAATCGTAAGGTATCTTTTTCATCACGGATGACACGTAGCGCGATGAGAAGAACAGGCACACTAAGGGACGTCACAAAAAGTGGTATAGCCTAGAAATAAAAATACAATCTGCAGCTCAACAAACCGAGTTGGATCAAATTTACCTCTGATGCCCAGAGTATCGTACAAAAGACCAATATCGCTAAACAGTTCTTCGCTTCCTCTTCCTGGAAGATGTTCGTATTCAATAGGACAACGAATGCGACCGAGGCGACGGTTCCCCAGATGAGCTTACTTGTGACTTTGAACCGACCGACCGGAGTGGGTATATTGACCAAGGGTTTCTCGGGATCTTTGACAAGGGTAGCACCACCGAGATCCATGCGGCTGCCTTCTCCTCGACGTTCTTGTCCAATCATCTGTCTCCAGACAGTATCACGCTCCCAAGCGATATTTTCACGTTGATGAAAACGAAGCTGGTGCTTGGCAGCAGTCTTGTCATTCCGTGTCACACATCTGGCGTAAAGCTCCACGAGGCGAGTGACACCATCGTTAAGCTTAGTCTTGTGCTCTTGAGAGAACGGGGTAGATGTTTCGACGACATTATGGAGGTACTTGTCCTTTAGCTCGGAAAATGTGACTTTGTCATATTTCTTGATAATTTTACGGAAACCAGAGTAATTGATGTCGATGTAAGAACGAAGGTTGGTAAATGCAATGTAGGAGGTAGTGATACGACGTTTGAAAAGGAGTCGGGTGTCATAGGCATAGTCATTCCTCGCTGTCCAAACCGTACCGTCATCAAATGCAGCTGTGTTCCAGCTGTCACGGATATAGCTGAATCGAGCAGCGCTTGGACCCATGGACCTGGGGAATGGCATAGTATGATCTTCAAGATTGCGTGAATCGTCCCCTGAGGAAACGCTCCAACGTCGCTCTTCAGCAGCGGGACCCGATACTAAATAAAAAAAAAAATCAGGAGGATGCAACTAGGGGAGAAGAGAGCATCACACACTCGTTCTTCTCCGAGTTCTGCCTGTAGAGCTGGTTTTACGATGACGGCGCGGTTCGTCTGGACTGAGAAGGCTGGATATGCTCTCATCGTCATCCTCGTCATCACTCTGCTCCAGATAACGATCCCCACCATCTATCCCAGCATCTTCTTGTTTCTGAATATCCTTTTCAAGCTCGGTCAGGTCTTCACAGAGCTCTTTTTCCTGCGATTCATAGAAGAGTGTGATTTTCTTGAGCTCACGGTCCAACAGGGGAATGAAAAGGGCATCAGTGTCTGAGACGTCGTGTCCTTCAAGGAGAGCAGCATGCTCTAAATCTCGATGGGAAGTGTGGTTCAGTGTTTCATGGTCATATTGCTGTTTCTCAAGTTGATATATGTATTTCTTCAAAGCATCATAGCTATTAGAGTTGTGATGCGATTAATACACACGGGCATAAATGGCTCGAGACAGAAGCAAGCAAGCTTACGCAATATACTCGTCCCACCAGTCTGATACGGCGTTGAATTTGAGGGCAGAGCTGGGGACGATCAGTCAGTAGTCAGTTGATCAGTCAGACTGGGAAATACATGCGTACACACCTGAATTTCATCTTGGGTGGGGTAGCTGGGCGAAGGATCCGAAGAGGGATAGACTCCACTTTTTTTAAAAGGCGAGAATCAAAAGTTGACTTGGTAGACACACGAAACGGATACGAACATATGTTGTTCACTGATGCTGCCTGCACGTGAACATGAAAATATTCCTGAGGTCCTTTTGTCCACGTTGTTCGGTTCAACTAGTTCCCATTTCAATCTCCCAGGCGAGCAAATCGAGTACAGTTCGTATGTTTTGATATACCTAAATTATCAACTACTCCCGAACAGCGCGGGTGTTACCTCGGCCAATCAACTTTATAGCAATATACGAGGGCACACGCAACGCTTAGACAACAGACCATCCTTGATTCCGAAACTTCTGTATCTGAGCTTGATGTTCAACACATGGTTTTCCCTTTATTTGTATCCTACCAGCACTGACATAACCCAAAGAGACAGTGCTTCACCAGTCCCTCCTAGGCAACTCGTGCCAGAATGCTGCTCATACTTTAAACGAAGAGGAAGAATCCAGGAATTCGATTCTTTTTTGATGAGAACTACAGAGGAAGTTGGATTACTTTACTAACAAGTACATATTATAATAAAGAAGATTGGGGTCGCCACATACACAAAAGAATCTACTGTCCAATGTATCATTGCAGGACTTGAAACTACTTGCTTCCATTGCTCAAAATGTATATGTCTTTTGAAATTCAGAGATCATCTGGGGGGGGCAAAGTCACCGCCCGACGTGGGAAGATTTACCCTCACTGACGCATGTTTCGAGCCGTTACTACGACATCAACCAAAACACTTACTAGGGTGTCACTCATCATCTCTTGTTGCCAATAGATCATAGAAGCTATTCTATTTTATAGTTCAGAAAAACATTGAACATCAAAAAACTAATTCGAGTGATGTCATGCAGCAGCTTGTACAACCACGTGATTACGAGGCCAATCGTCCTGCTCTGCTCTATTTCTTTTTCTTGTGATTTATCAACATGATGTCGACTCGGGTTATCGGACTTGGTGCAGCGCTCAGAAAGGCCGCGATAAATCCGAGCCTCAGTAAGCTCTCACACCGTCTTTCAACACTATATCTAATCTTTTCCACAAGCCGTCAGAAACCACCAGCTAGCTTTACGCAACACCCTCCGCAGACGGTAAGACTCCCGCTCCTCCGGGCATGCTTGTGCTCAGGTATCGTATCTACCATCAGGGCCATTCAGACTGAATCTCTTCCGCCCTCGGCTAATGAATTAATTCTCAACCAACAACGCCTCAAACGACCGAGCAGCCCGCATTTCACGATTTATCAACCTCAGTTGACCTGGATCATGTCAATCGCCAACCGAGTCACCGGAGTCGCCCTGAGTGTCCGTAAGTTCATTCTACTCGTCCAGCATTTTGATTATCTTATCCCCCATGCGTGCTATCAGTTCTGTACGGGTTCTCGATGGCATACTTGACCGCGCCCGGAACATTCGACAGTGCGCATGTTGTAGGATTTGTTCACGGACTCCCAGATGGCGTAAAATATCTCGGAAAGACCATCCTCGCTTTACCTTTCACTTTCCATTCGTTTAACGGCCTCAGGCATCTCGCTTGGGACTCTGTGAAGTGTGCGTACCGGGCAGAGATAGAGTATTCAGATGCTGACGATGTGCTTTGTTGGCAGTTATGAATGTCAAGGCATGTTATGTGACAGGATACGCTGTTCTTGGCGCCACGGCCGTTTCGACAGCTGTCCTTGCATACTTTTACTAAGAACATATCCGTACACTTGATGTATTAGATTTGCGTATCCAAGTCACGAGACAACAGTACACGTTGCCAGTTTTTTTAGACTTGTTTTTTTAGGGGTTAAGACAACAACCATGGGCTCCACCCAAGACGAGTCGTCTGTGCTCAAAAAACTGGACGCAGCCGCAGCGCCCCTCGCCAAATTCGATGCCTTTTCAAAGGTGCCTTCAGCCTACAAAGCCCGCTCAGAAGGCCGGGGTTTCGTCACTCTTTTTCTCATGTTTGTCGTGTTCATGTTCATGCTCAACGATGTCGGAGAATATATCTGGGGATGGCCCGAGTTCAAGTTTAGCGTCGATAAGGACAATGCGCCGTATATGTTGATTAATTTGGATATGGTGGTGAATATGCCGTGTCGGTGTGAGTGTTGGTCTTTCTGTCACCCATGGATATGACAATTGATGTAACCAATTGCTTAGATTTGAGCGTTGATTTGAGAGACGTCGTTGGTGATAGGCTTTTGTTGAGCGGTGAAGTTCACCGGGACGGTGTGAGTCCAGTACTTTCAAAACCTAGAACATGCTTATCATTCTTGTCCAGACAGACTTTGATGCTTCACAAGCATCTATGCTAAAGTGAGTATCGTCTCAACCTGTGTTTTGCTTGGTGGGTTAACTCGGCTGGTGGGTTAGACAGCACTCAAAGGCGCTGTCTGCTTCACAGGTCGTTTCTCAATCACGAAGATCCCGTGGTCTGTTTGATACACTTCTGCGCCGGAATCCTGAACCTAAATTCAAGCCGACGTATAATTACAAGGAGGACGGTAAGGCGTGCAGACTCTATGGTACTCTGGCTGTTAAACGAGTCACGGGTATGGTTCCAAAACTAGACGCATGGAAAGTTGACCGAGTCTTTCTGTCTAGCCAATCTTCATATCACAACTCTTGGCCACGGATACAATAGCTACGAGCACGTCGACCATACCAGTGTGTCTGCATCTCTCCATACTAAAAACCCATCTCAGTCAAAAAAAATCTAGAAATGAATCTCTCTCATGTTATCACCGAGTTCTCTTTCGGACCCTATTTCCCTGATATCACTCAGCCACTTGACGACTCTTTTGAAATGACACAAGAACGTATGTTTCAGCAGCTCTTGTCTCAATTCAAGCACTGACCTCGGTACTAGATTTCACCGCCTTTCAATACTACCTACATGTTGTTCCGACGACTTATATCGCTCCTCGCAGTCACCCTCTTCAAACGAACCAATACAGCGTCACGCACTACACTCGTACATTCCAACACGGCCAAGGAACACCTGGGATTTTCTTCAAGTTTGATCTCGATCCCATGAGCATCACGATCCATCAGAAAACGAGCTCGTTTATCCAACTCGTGATTCGGTATGCCTACCTCTCTCTAACCCTTCTCTATTTGATTTCATATTATATACCAGTTGTGTCGGTGTGATTGGGGGAGTTTTCGTTTGCATGGGGTACGCCATCCGAATCACCACGCGTGCAGTCGAAATCGTGTCAGGAGCAGATCAAACGCCGGGGATTGTCGCGGCTGAATCATCCGGAGTCAAGGTCGGTTTACGCTCGAAATGGGGAGGGGGTGAGCTTCGTGCGAGACCTCAGTCGGGTAGGATGGTTCGACAGGGGAATGGATGGGTGCTTGAAGGTGGTGGGAGTCATAGTGGATCGCCTGGGTATGGGAGTTATGCGAGTACGCCTGTTTCTGCTGCGTTTGTTTCTTCGGGGGTGCCTTCGCCGTATCTGTCCTCGCCTTTGCCTTTTGCTGGCCCTGGTACTCCGCCTGTGCCTGTATCGCATGGTCCAGGGCAAGCGACGGGACTTGGGTTCTCGCCGTCGACGTTTCATGCTGCGCCGGATGCGCCGGTT
>Ga0153946_1000259_pt1 | contig 22546 bp, 29 predicted proteins | sample TSNJ030MetaG_FD_104751 | JGI IMG/M metagenome (GOLD analysis project Ga0153946, IMG submission 104751) | Attine ant fungus gardens microbial communities from New Jersey, USA - TSNJ030 MetaG | ecosystem: Host-associated > Fungi > Mycelium > Unclassified | place: USA: New Jersey, Wharton State... | reverse complement strand
CAGCGTTTGCAAGGGGTACAAATATTTTGCGCCAGGAATATGCAAGTTCTGGGAAGCCATGGAGGAGTATTACGAGAGGTGGCCTTGACTTTTGGGAAGTTGGAAATGATATTGGAGAAGAACTGAGAGGATACTCAGCAAGAGGCAGGCACTCAAGAAGGTGCATGTTGAGGTCGCCTATGACTACTTGACGTGATACGACTTCCGTCGGGAGACCTGACCAGTCTTGAGAGTTCATGAGGCCTGTTATTCGCTTCCTATTGCAAGGTCTAATGTGGTGGATCGAGTTCGAGTAGAGGGAAATCCCATATGTCCTATCCGGCTGATGTACGGCAGAATCAGTCCTGAGAATCTCTATCCAATCGGTTGTTTTATTTATTGAACATCACCGGGTTGTTTGCCTCGTCGTTGAGATACTTCATTTGGAAATTGATTGCCACCTGGCAGGCCCCATTCCTACTCCAGTAAACGGTAGATGATCAGATAGGTCTCAATGTTTGACAAAAATATTCCAATTTCATGGTTGAAAGACATCGATGTATGCCTGTCGCGGCACGCACAATAGGACGTCTCTACCACCGCTGGTAGTGTACAACAGCAAATACTATGAAGTAGTCACACTTGCATCACTAGTGTGATCTGCTTTTCAGCCAAGTCCTACATTTCTACTCACTGAGTGTGTATATCTTATTGTTCTGCACGCTATATGATTTCTATACGTTTTTTGCTATTGCCCCTTGCTACTCGGGTAGCTCCTTGTGGATCGGTGTCGTTTCTTATCGGTTGATTATCCCAGATGAGCACCTCGGTGCTTGTCGCCTATCGCATCTAGTCATCAGATGAAGAATTGCGCAGCGGGTTAATCCGATTCCGATCTCATGTCCTCCCCTCATAGTTTGCTACATAGCTCTGAATGGCTTTCATCGAGGATCTTTTCTCAAAAAGCAAAAGCATAGTGACCAGTGTGCGTCAACATTCCAAATCTAGTTCCAATCCACTACCATGAATTGGATTGAATACTGATTGAATACTTTGAAGTGTTGGACATCAAAAATGATCAGTATAATTGAGTCAAAGAACTCTTGAGCGTCGAACAAATCCATCCTTTCCTGATTGAATTTACCTGCTGTTCGCTGGTGAGTACTCCCAAAGAAGAACCCGTTATCGGTTATGACTGAACAACAAGATAGAATAACAATATCACTCCGGTTATGGTGAGACAGCCACGATAACTAATCACACTCGTTCAGATCGCTACATCCTAGCCCAGCACCAAGAATTTGACGACAACGGTAACAAAGTGACCCTGTTTTCTTACAAAAGCTTGGACGAATTGCGTTTGTCAAGTCTCGCCTAGAACGGAGGATCTCGACTTTGTCACACGACACATAGATCTTTACGCAGCGGTCACTGACCCCAAAATGCAACATGGGCGGCCATTCATAAAGTGAAGGATGTGAAGTTGAGGAAGACAAATACACTTCACCATACTCTCCAGAAAACGTGCTAGGATATTTAAATCTTCGCCATCCGAAGCATTGATGGAGTAGGACAGTGTGATAGGCATCTGAGTAACGAGGTGAGGTGAGGTCTAGACCAAGAAGATGACTTGCTGCAGCTCGTCTACATGGAACGCCAGCGTTTATCCATTTTGGTTTTGAATGCAAAATAGTCAACTCTCAGCCTCATGTAGGTGGGTCTCCTGACATCAGACACTTACTATTTGAAGTAGACAAGAAAATCTTAGGATCTAGGTAACGCCCGATAAGTTGTTTACCCATTTATCATCTTGGACATGGCATTACCTTGGACTACCATTTTTCAAGAAAGACTCCGATGTCAAAGAAAATGATCAATTATACAACAAGCAAACTAGTGCCAAGACGCGGAGGGCATGGTCTAAAAGGCAGAAGGCAGATAGCAAAAGGGCGAAAATGTAGGTGAAGTTTATCAGCAAATGGGTTGGGTAGGGTAGAGACATAGCCAATGCCTTTGGAAAGTCAGCCCTCAACCAAGCGGCACTTGAAATCAATAGTGCTCCTGAGGACCTTGATGAAGGGTTAGTGCTGCTGTGGTGAAGCAGCACCATCTCTATGTTTGGGTCTTATTTTGAGGGATCAGAGCTAAGATAAAGTGCATTAGCCAAGCACTGGGAATAATTTTTTGGATTGAATAGCGCCCCTCCGTTTAAAGTCAATCCAGCCCCACAAAGAAAATATTGCTAACTCCAGCATATTTTGTTCAATATCTCAAAAAAATCCGCGTCGACGACATCTCGAAGTACGACTGGATGTTGACACCAACGACTGGCTTGACCACTTCGCTTGGACAAATAGCTGCCAACTGATTAGCCATCACCAAATTAGTCTTCGCGGCTGGAGTCTGTAGCGAATCACTTGATAGGACCATTTTTTTGGTTTATACCTCATTGTCCGTCATGTAAAACATACCACTACATTATTACCGTCACTGCAAAGTTTGGGGTGACAAAGACTCAAAATGTCTGTAGAAAACGACAATTAACCATTGCAACCCTCATCGACTTCGATCCGATCACCAACATTCTACAGATTATTATCTATCTCCTTATCCTTCTGTTTTTCCTTTCATCTATATTACAGGATCCAGACGGACATCCAGCACCTTCTATCGTCTTTGATGTCAAAGTTATTCTGATCCCTACACGAGGATGATCTTGAATGGTGTAACTGTTCGAAGCCAGTACCCATTTGTAGAGTGGATCTACTGAGTTTCTCCATGTTTGAATCTGCCATAAGTCCGGTGCGTGTATCTGTTCTTCGATCGTATGCTTTTCATTCTCGCCAGCTCCGATTTCTTCACACATATTACATTCTATCCCTAATTGTCCTTCCAGTGATTCTTGCCTGCCACCAACACTATGATCAGCTTTTTTCCTAACTTAATCTGAATGACATGAAATGCCATGTACCGGAAACTTTGATCGAAACCCATGTCAGTCGAACTTGTGTTCATTCCAGGACAGGAGTGTGAAAGGGGGAACCTTTGATGTTTCTAGTGTTGAGGCGTTTGGTTGTTACTGACCACCTGATACCAAGCGTTCCAATGGGCTTGCCCTGCGTTTCTTATATTCAATCAGTCTGTGTCAGGAGTGTGATCTGCCAATGATACCATCAGCATTGTGTTACATGTATCCTTTATACTATACTGCTCGTCACTCTCTTCTCCTGGAATCAAGCCAGTGCGCAAGCAGCACTTCACATTCGTATAGCAGAGCCTATCACTTGTCCAGTAGCTATCGCCTGGCTGTGATAGTCATCAAGTGCCAGGAGCTATGACGTCGCAGGCCTCGCCTGCGATGCCTTATAACTCTCCTCGGCTCAACGCTTGAATTCTCTTTGTCTAGTAGGACAAAATGTCATCTGAAAATCGCTACCGCTGGGTACTATCTGATATAGCTTTGAAGGCTGTATCACTTATGTTATATTGGTTTTCGCCTCCACCTTCTACCCCGTCACAAGTCTTGTTCACGACCTCTTCCTTGTCCTCACCAATGACCTCTTCATCGTCTTCACCTACACCAGCTCCTGCATCTCGAGAATCCTCCTATGATTCAAGCCATTCCTTATCCCGAAGTGCTTCCCCTGCTCCGAGTTCGCCTTCGTCGGTGCATATGAATGAAGGAACCATAACGTCTCGCGGAGGGATGTTCCCGAACGCAAGAGGCTTGACATTCAATAATTGTATATTCCAAGATATAACATCCGTGAAGCCTTGTCCGAACTACGGTATGGTCGATCCCTTCGTGCTTATCGGTTAACTAACTTGCCTCGAAGTATTGGAAAGCCTAGCTGAACAGACGCTATTCGGATCGCCTTTCGATATTATCGACGAAGGGTCACCCCCATGTCATCCCAGCACCCGTCATTACATCATTGAGGTTGCCCAGAAATTTTATAATATCTCTCAATCAAAGAAGATCCTCTGGCTTTCCGGTCCTGCAGGCGTAGGGAAAACTGCGATCATGCGGAGCATCATTCAAACAGGAAAATCGCGGATTGGTGCAGCCCTTTTCTTCTCGAGGTCCAATAAACGCACTGACCCAAGACGTTTTGTGCAAACAATTGCGTATCAACTAGCGAAAAATGTTCCTGGGTATCAGCAGTACGTAAGGGATCAACTTTGTGCTGATCCTATGCTGTTGCACAGCGGAACAAAACATCTTTTCGAAAGGCTCGTAGAGGTGCCATTCTGCAATCGACCCTATCACAAAAAGGATGAACCTTGGTTGATACTTATTGATGGGTTGGATGAATGTGAAGGAGAAGAAGCGCAATGTGAAATTGTCGAAATCATAGGAGCTTTCGTCTGCCGATGCCCTACCTCCCCCCTCGTATGGATTGTCGCCAGTCGTGCAGAATATTGGCTACGGGCGGCCTTCAACCAAAAGAATTTTCAGCATTGTTTCTGTCAGGAACACATTGAAATCAACTCTCAAGATGCCCGCCGAGACGTCGAGACATATCTCAGTAGCGAGTTTCAGAAGATACGCAGAGTCTTTGCCCATCATCTGTCCGGGAATGATTGGCCCCTCGAACGCGAGTTCTCTGAACTCAGCCAAGCGGCTTCTGGCATGTTTCTCTTTGCTTCTGCTGCTTCCAGGTTCATTGCAGACCCAACTGCGTGTAACCCAGTCAACCAGCTATCGACTTTACTCTCTATAATTGACAATGGCGGTGATCCAAGCCCTGAACAAGGAAACCCCCTTCTACCTCTTCATAATCTCTATGCTCAAATTCTTGGTTCTATTCCACTGAAAACATACGTCCACGTCACCAGTCGCATCCTCGGGTGTTGCAGACTTCTTCCTCGAAATACAATGCAATCAACTCCCTTTGCACTCTCATGCAACTTTTTGGGAATCACCCAGCACGATGCCTACGGATCCCTTGAGCGGCTTCACTCGGTTCTTGATGTACCACTGCCTGAAGGTGCTGCAACCAAAGAGATGAAAATTCTTCATTCTTCCTTTTCTGAGTACTTAGGAAATCGCTCCGTCTCGAAATGTTATAATGCTGGCAGGTATGAGACAGGGGTTGATATTGTCCGTTGTAGTTTCAGGATTTTACAAGAAGCCAATCAGCACAGTAAGTCGGTTACCATGTTTATATGAAATGTGTTGACTCGGTTGCAAGCTGGGCCATTCCCCCGAGCATCTGAGATAACACTCACATGGTGTCATCCTCAGCTAAGCAACGTACACGAAATGCTATTGAAAATAGCATACGATGGTTTTCGGCTTTTACCCATAGTTCACGACATACCCAATCAACTCTCTTCGCTGCTTTTGAAGGCTGATTTCAGCAAACTTGATTGCTATTTGGATCCCTCAGTCAAGACATCTAAGACTCGGGTCAGCCATCTGAATATGTTTGAATGGCTGATTGAGGAATCGAAGGTAATCAGATTCTGTAGTGTAAGAGGGTTTTTACAGAGTTAAGTGGCAGGCAAAACCGAGTATCTTCAAGGGGACTGTAAAAGAAATGTCTCTGCGGGGAGTGCAAACACGTCTCATAAGGAATGATCGTACAATTATCCATCTTCGATTTGTGATGGAGGGGAAGGATGCAATGGCACGACCTAGGGTGTACTCTAATATGGAGGTACGGTGCCCTCCATCATGGTTATCATTGTCATTTGACTGTCACAGGCGGTACGGAAGAAGTATAGCGGTGAAGGGCTGGAAGCCTTTAAACAAATACTACGAGATCACCGTCTCGTGTCTCCAGCTACGAAGGTTCAGGTTTGGGGGAGGAATCCTATGAAATGCTGTTTATTGTTTCGGGTCGACAGGAGCCCTGCATCTTACAGGTCGACTGTGAAAGAAATTTTTTTCGTACCTTATCGCCCACCTTGTACCCTCTGACCTCTGAAAAATCGAATTATAGATCTAAGTCTTTTGATATCATGATTCCGAGGAGTCGTCTATTTAATATCCAGTAACGCGTTAGTCTGAAACTTGTTTCTGTCTGCTATAGTGCTATCAGGTAGGATCTTCCGAAGTGCCCAGAATGTGAAAACGTTTCAAAGGCGTGGCTTCAAGCGAGTAGTCCACAGGTAGTGTTATATAAAGGTTTCACAAACGAAATTGATGCCATCAAATGTAGCCTTTGATCGAGACAAAATGAAAGTTGATATTTAGAACCACAATGAGATCAAGATGCAGTATATCATATCTAATACCTTTCTGGCCCTTAAGGTCTGCTTTCTCAAGCGCATAAGCGCTGATGTCACGTGCTTTAATTTAATCCGAATACGCGTTCTTCTAATTTGCCCATTTCTTTCCGTTGCCCAAATGCCACCCAAAGATAAAGGAAAAGATGCTACGAAGCAGAAAAGCTTGATGTCCTTTTTTCAAAAAGCATCGGCAGGAGCATCGAGCTCACAGCCGCCAAAACAAGTCGCCCGAAAATCTTCTGCCATGTCTATCACTCAAGACGCGTCTAGTCCGTCATTTGAGCCTCATACTCCTGAGAATAAACGAATCGACGCTCGCGCACCTGATTTGTCACTGGTTGCTAGCTCTGCGTCTTCCCGTGGCGCGAGCACGCCTCCAACAAGCGATCCAGTTGATGTGGACATGGTCTCTGATGGCGAAGAGAATTATCATAGGAGTGTGGTGGGTTGCACGATATATATTATATGGGAACGATCTCAAAATGAATGATGCATCCCAGCAAGTTCAAAATAAGCGGAAAATAATTGCCGATTCCGATGAAGAAGCTAAATCACCAAAGCAGGAACATAGAACATCATATTCTTCCCCTATGCCTACGAAAGGCGCGTACCAACCTGTAATTCCGATGTGTGCCTGACAATTGTACAGACCGTGGCAAGAGGCAGCGTCTTGTACAAGCCATGAGCGAGGCTGAAGACGAAGAGGGTGGCGACGACGCATCGAGCGCCTTTTCTCAACAAATAAGTCGTTTCAAGAAGTCTCCGATGAAGAAAGGTGATTATCACTGATTGATGATTTCCCATCTTTGCTGAATCTTGATGATGCAGGCAAAGGGAATGGGAAAGGTAAAAAAGCGACTTCAGATGACGATGACTTTTTTGTGCATACAGATTCCAGCTCAGAGGTAGACAACAAGTCAGTAAAATCTTCATCTAGTCGCTCGTCTGCATCTTCTCGTCAGTCAATTCTTCGTGATGACGACGATGCAATGGAGGAATCGGATTATGACAAGCCCAAAAAACCGAAGGCAAAGAGCTCAAAGGGGAAGGTCGAGAAATCTACCAAACCTTTGGCAGCTACCTCTCAGGCAAGCTCTGGTTTCCTGACGGCTGCCGAACGGCGGGAGCAAGGGAAGAAGGATGAGAAAAAATCGAATGAAGATCCATATTCTTTCTTGCAAAATGTGAAGGATGTGCGTTCTTGTTCTCAGTCTCAGCAGTCTGAGTGCTTACTTTGTATTTCAGAAAGATGGCAAGAGACCTGGAGAATCTGGTTACGATCCGAGAACACTGTATATTCCAGCTTCTGCATGGAAAGAATTCACTCCATTCGAAAAACAGGTAATTTATTTTCTTAGGTTTGAGATATTGTCACTTGTATTGAAGGCACGAAATGTTTATAGTTTTGGGAGGTGCGTTGTGTTGAGTTTCCGTTTGTATAATCCACGCTGACTCAACGGGTTAGATCAAGCAAAATCATTATGATACAGTATGTAAAGTCCTCTCATCTTCGTAGAGTCGATGATCATGATACTATACCAGATTTTATTCTTCCAGAAAGGGTGCGTTGGGCGAAAACCTTGTTTTTCAGCAGCGAAGCTCAATTTAGTTCCTAACTAAAGAAAATTCTTCGAAGTACGTGGCACCCAGGATGATGATGGATACATCTGTTCATATTTCGAATCAGCTCTATGAGGATGATGCTAGAATCGGACATCAAGAGTTTGACTTGAAGTTGACTTCTCGTGTCAAGATGTCAATGGTAGATAGACCTTCTTTCTCGTTGAATATTATACTCCAATCATTTTACAGGTCGGCGTCCCCGAGATGTCTTTCAGCTTCTGGGCAGCGTGAGTCACGGTCAATACTTGGTTGACATAGCTGATTCGAGTACTGCGCATGCAGGAAATTCCTGGGAAAAGGTCAGATTTTGATTTTTGACGTTGAAACTTTCTAGACTGCCTATTGAGCGACTCATCAGGCTACAAGGTCGGTCGCGTTGACCAGTCCGAGACTGCGTTAGGTGCAGAAATGCGTGTTGTTGCCAATAAATCTAAGGGCAAAGCTGGTGATGATAAGGCAAAGGATAAGATTGTCAGGCGGTATGTCATTTTGCTGCCAGTGTGAAGAGACTTTCTCTGATACTAGAGACAGGGAGCTCAATAAAGTATTTACCAATGGTACCCTGGTAGATCCTGAGCTACTGACAGACGAACAAGCTGGTCATTGCGTTGCAATTTCCGAACAGCCTTCAGAAGACGGAAAAGATACAAAGAACAATTTTGGAATTTGTGTCTTGGATTCTTCGACCTCGCAGTTCAACCTCAGTGCCTTTGAAGATGATATTTGTCGAACCAAATTGGAGACGCTCATGCGCCAAATTCGTCCAAAAGAGTTGCTTTTCACGAAGGTATGTCATGTTCCACCTTTCTGTGCTTCTGTTCAACCGCTTTTAAGGGAAACTTATCTGTGTCGACAACGCGGATGCTCAAGAATATTCTACCGTCTAATTGTCTATGGACAAGTCTCCGCTCGGTGGAAGGATTCAGCTATGATCAAACAATTGAGCAGTTAATAGCGTTATTTCCCCCGGGCGAAGATGAAGATATGGATGATAACATTTTGCCGTCTTCCGTCCCAGAGTCTATTAGGGAGATGGTCCCATATCCAAAAGCTATGGAAGCTCTAGGCAACATGATCTGGTGAGGGAAATGGTAGTCGTTGGATGATAACTCCTAATTTGGCCACGACAGGTACCTACGCCAGCTTAACATCGATAAAGACATTATTAGCATGAAGAACTTCAATGTGTACGATCCCATGAAGCGTGGCCAGGGCTTGACACTTGAAGGCCAGAGCTTGGCCCACCTCGAGGTGCCGATCATTCATTGCTCATGGATTCGCACGACTCACAAGCTCACGACTAGATACTTCTTAATAATGAAGGGACCGAAGATGGATCTTTAATCAAACTCTTGAGTCGTTGTATTACCCCTTTCGGTACGTACTTTTAGGCACTCACAGTTATCACTTGACTTGTAAGTTAAATAGGGAAGCGTTTATTTCGCATCTGGTTGTGCATGCCCCTTCGAAATGTTTCTGATATCAATGCTAGGCTCGATGCCGTGCAAGATATCATGGACTATCCCACGTTCGAAGCAGATTTTGCTGACGTCGCCAAAGGTTTGCCTGATCTCGAGCGGATCGTGTCAAGGATCCATGCGAAGAGCTGCAAGGTGAAGGATTTCCTTGCCGTCCTCACGGTAGGTTAAATGTGTTTCGAGCACTGGAAACTGAAAATAATTTTGCTTCAAAGTCATTTAGAAAATTGAGCCGTGGGTTGACCAAACTTGCAGATGAATCAGCGAGCTTCAAGTCCAAAACCATTATGGGTTTACTACGCGGAGCCCCTGATTTGATTTCCCATGTGAAGCAAATTGAAGATATGTTTCAAAAGCCAAATGCGGGAGAAAAGAGTAGGTCTTGTACGAGTTACATCACGGTGCCTTTTGGCTGAGCAATCTAGATTTGGACGAACTCCTGCCTCAAAAAGGGCAAGACATTGAATACGACAAGATCATTGTTGAGATTGCCGATCTTGAAGAACAGCTGCAAGGTCTGCTAGAAGAGCTACAAAAGCAAGTTGGGTGAGCTAAGAGTGTTTAGAGTTGTCTGAGAAATATGACTGATTTGAAGAAGCCCTAAACTTGCATATTGGCACAGTGCAATTGGTAACAAAGTACGTTCCATTGATACGTGGCTTGTGTCGATATTAATACCGTTTTCTAGGACATCTATCTTGTTGAAACAAATGTAGGTCAGAAAGTTCCATCGACGTGGACGAAGAATAGCGGAACCAAGGTTAATTTATTTCACTTATGATAATGAGTGTACGTCTCAATCAGCTTGTTCAGGCCAAAAACCGCTACATAGTCCCCTCTTTGCAATCTACCATCCGCCAACTCAAAGAAGCACGGGAAAATCGAACGACAGCGGCGAAGAATTTCAAGTTCCGTGTTTTTGTGGAATTTGATCAAGATCGTAGTGTCTGGCTGCGCGCAATTCGAGTTTTGGCCGAACTTGACTGCCTATTTTCATTGGCCAAGTCTTCGACGGTTATTGGGTCTCCATCCTGCAGACCTGAATTCGTAGATGACGAACAAAGCACTGCATTCGTCGAGTTCGAGGAGCTGAGGCACCCGATCTTGTGTCTGAATGCAAATTTGGGAAACTTCATTGCTAATGATATAAAGCTCGGTGGAGAAACTGGAAAGGTGGTGTTACTGACTGGTCCGAATATGGCGTAAGTGATGCTCGCATTGTGAATCTACTTCATTCTCTGACTTTCAATCATGAACAGTGGAAAGTCTACTGTAAGGAAATGTTCGTTTCGGAGACTGATCTGGAGCTGATTTTGCTTATTTTTGCTCAATTCACAGTTGATGCGGATGACAGCGATTGGTGTGGTAGGTCGATGATCTGATCAAGGTCTAAATTTGACATGGTCTTTGCAGATTATGGCACAGTTAGGCATGTTTGTACCAGCCGCAAAGGCCAGGTAATTACCCTCTATGGATCATGTGGGGCCATGAACTGATGTATTGTCAGACTGAAGCCAGTGGACGCAATCATCACCCGCATGGGAGCATATGATAATATGTTCTCTCATGCGAGTACCTTCAAAGTTGAACTTGATGAATGGTAAGCTAAATGTGTTTGAAATCCACTGCACATTGTGAATCACTAGTGCATCTCTAGTTGTAAAATTCTTCGCGAAGCCACTCCAAGGTCCCTTGTTATTCTTGATGGTTCGTGGCCATGCTTCTCGGCGGTTTTTGTTATTGACCCACCAAACCAGAGTTGGGACGCGGAACTTCGACCTATGTAAGAAATTGTTCTCTTTTAGCCCTTCTGCAAGTTCATTGTTTTTGTAATTGTAAGGATGGAATGGCGATTGCTGGGGCTGTATTACATCAACTGGCGACTCACACTCTCCCATTGACATTTTTCGCTACTCATTATGCTTCTCTTACGGATGACTTTGCATACCATCCAAATGTTCGGAGCATGCATATGTCAACACTTGTCGATGATGAAAAAAAAGAGGTGAGGGTGTTTCGATACTATCGCGCGAAAGTGTATTAACATTGGCACATCTAGCTCGTATTCCTGTACAAACTGGTTGAAGGTGTTGCGGAGTCCTCATTCGGTACGCATGTCGCAAACCTTGCCGGTGTGCCGTTTGAAGTCGTTGAACGCGCGGATGTTGTCTCTAAACAATTTGCCAAACAATTCAAGGAGCGAATGACGTTGAAACAGAAAGCAAATGCGTCCTCGAGATTGCCTTTAAATATACAAGCCGATTGGGTGTACTTGGTTAGACTCGCTCTTGGGCATGAGAAGCTTGATAGCGGCGCAAAGGGTAGAGAAGTAATGGAACGGATGAAAGAAACAGTGAAAAGTTTTTTGAGTAAGAGACCGATGCAGGAGAGCCTGTGACAACCCTTTTGTGTGCGCCCGTTGCTTCGTAATATTGATAGTGTTTTATCAGAATCCATTCTGACGTTCTTTGCAGATACCCGTCGCGTGTTTTGTGACATGATACCGCTTGGCGTCTGATCCGCTAGCTCGAAATGCTGCTTATATACGACTGATCATATGAAACGATATCTGACGCAGAAATAATCATAACGTACAATGTGGTTCCCTCTTGTTTCAAAATAAATTATGTAGGAGACCATCACGATAGGTACTTATCTGGTATAGGTTTGTTCTTGGCAGAAGTGACTTATTATCATTGGCCAAAGTTAATTGAAGATAAAGAATGGAGAGAATGGAGGTTTGTCCTTGGTCGTGTGACAGAAATACTCGGCGGTCGCGACTCTGATGATGTCAAAGTTCGGCACACGGCATGACCACATGCTCTTCGTTGCATTACTGGAGAACTGCAAGGTAGATTTTGATACTCCTAGGTTGTTCCTGGGTTTAATTAGCTGGCTATCTCCATTTCTATGATAGATAAAACCAGCTGGAAATCAAAGGAATCAAAGGCTAACTAAAGACTGCGAAAGAATCTTATCAAGGTGGGAATGTAGCTGATCATTCTTGTAATGGAAAGAATGGAAAGACATCCTGCATTTTCCGAGCTAAAACACAAGTTGAGAGAGCCCCATTGAGGGGCATGACTACCTTGGCTTGAGCAGTGGATGCCATGGGGGAAGTCGACTTGCGATTTCCTGGTTTTTTATTGGTGGCGCAACTGACAAACGTTTGCAAGCCCAAACGGAACCACATGGAATCGCCGTCGATCATTTAGAAATCCAAAGGAGGAGAAAAGAGTGCTCTTCCGGGAGAGATCGGCTGTGCCCTGTGAAAAAAAATTGATTTGCCGGTAAGTTTTTAACTTATAAACGGGCCGCTTCCAAGGCTGGGAGAAAAGTCCATATCAGGACGTCCCTTGACACTTGAGCGGCGATGGACGCCTTCTTCGACCTCGACCACCACGACCACGAGCCTCAGAAGGATATCTTCTCGTCGTTGTTTCCCTCCGCGTCTTCCAGTTCAGAGCAGGGCAATATGCAACAACAAACACCTATCTCCATGTCTTTTCATCGCCCAGCTTCAGGTACTCAGACCAGCGATGCACCAGTATCGCCTGCAACGAATTTCCAAAATCAACTCAACATGAACATGTTCAATAGCATGATGCAGATACAATCTGTTGGAGATACTCTCATCGGCATGGCTGGGCAGAATTCCCAGGGTGCAGGACCCTCAAATCCCCAGTTTAACGCGCAAACGGTGTTTGAACAGTTTAAAATAAATCAGCTTCAGCAGCTTCAGCAACTCCAAAATCAGATTTTCCAGCAGCAAGTATGTCTTACGTCTAGTTGTTCGTCATCATTATAATGCTCACTTGGAATGGCTAGATAGCATTAATCTCCGGACAACCTTCCTTCCTTCCCACTTCCCCAAGTCGATCAGACGTCCTCTCCAATACGCTGTCTATGTCCCCCGTCAAAGACTCTTCCCAGACTGATGCCGTGTCATCCTATGTTGGCCTTCCTACCCCAGGTGCGTATTACCCTTCAAGTTGAATCATGTAGCCTAAGCCAACTTAAGGCCCTTCTTCTGAGCTACGGGCACGAGACAGTGCTATGGATTTCGTTTCACCCATGATTCTCAACACAAATTCTTTCATCGACTCTCCTGTATCTTCCCAATCCTCCAAGTCCAATGATCATTCCTTTTCGCAATCTCACCAATCAACAGACTCTCACAACCAGCCACAACACTATAACAGCGCTCCGCCGCAAATAGCTTTTCAAATACAATCAACCCTAAGCTCTCATCCCACAAGCCCCGCTTTCAGTGGCGATGATCGGTCTCACTCCAGTACTCTTTCAAATGTTTCTATGGTTCCTTCCGGAGAGTTGAATCTGTCTCCGATTGCGAGTCCTTGGTTTGGCCCTACCAATCATAAGTCCCACTCACAATCCTCTACGGATGTGGGACTCCGTATTCGTCCTACGAGTTATTCTGGTTCGGGATCGGGCCTTGGCTCAAATCCAAATTTTCTAGGTGAAACGAGTTTTACCGCGATTCATAGAGGGCCTTTGATGCCTGCCACACCTGCGAGCATTATGAACCTTGGTCACACCATTGGGAACTCGACAGGAGTAGGCACGGTACAACAAACCCCTGTAGCCAGTTCCGAAAAGAACCAATACCTTATCCCGCAAAGACAAGATGAATTGAAAGAACTGATAGCACACCCTACAATCAAAACGAAGAACGGAAAACACACGGAAGTCTCAGACCCAGTCGACTCAGACTGTACTCATACAACCATCGCCAGGAAGAAGCCTAGGCATTCCCAGACAGTACAATTACAACTATCCCATCAGCAGTCATCTGATGGACGGCATCAAACTGGTTCGTCGAGTAGGGATAGGAATGCAGAGAAGGCAGCAGACAAAGAAAAGGAGGCTACTGGGAAGCGTAGAGGGAACCAGACTGGGAACTCGACGAGCATCGCAGTAAGCCGACCAAGGAGAGCTACTGCAGGAGGGAACTCTAGCATAAGTCCAACTCTTAAAACCATCCTACCAGGTATGTCCTGTTTCACGTTTTCTACCCGTTTTTTCTGACTGATTGGAACTCGCCAGCCAACCCCTCTGACTTTGCCCACGATGTACCTACTTTGAGTCGCATAGACTCCCAAAATCAGCAACCACCACGTAAGACATCACATAAAGCTGCGGAACAAAAACGTCGAGATTCCCTCAAAACCACCTTTGACGATCTTCGTACTTTACTTCCTCCAATCCCTCTTCCTTCTGAGATGGATGAATTTGGTTCTGGAGGCATCATTCCCGGAATCCCCGGTGCATGGCCTCCACGCTCAGCGTCTGGACTGCCGGGCTCCCTTCCACCTAGGGGCCCTCCCAAGGCCGGTAGTGAAGGCCCGAATAAGGGTGTCAGTAAGCTGCAGCTCCTGATATGTGGGAACGAATACATCAGAGTACTCAAGTCGCGTATCGAGAGAAGAGACGAGGAGATTGGACGGCTGAGGAAGGGAATGAGCAAGTTGAGGACCCTTCTAAAGGAGACAGAGGGTCGCAACGATACTGATGTGGCGATGGTTGATGTCGAGTATGGTTATGACTTGGATCTAGAAAGGGATTTGGATGCTGTTGAACTGCAAGTGCATAATGAAGGTGGTGGTGGGATCGGGATTGGCACCGCTGGTATCAGTGCGAGTGTTGGCTTCCTTGGAAGTGTAGGAGAGCTTGAAGAAGACAATGATTGACCTATTGGGTTTTATACAGCCCTCATGCTCTTGTAAGATTTGGATAGTTTGACCAGTGAAACGGCTTGGGTGGATTCTTGATTTATTGATAAAATGACACATGTATGTGCTCATGACTGTATGTATATTCCTGACTAGGGACGGAAGACTGGTCTTTCTGATCGTGATATCAGTGTCAACTGATAATTTACTATATAATCATGTTTATTTCGTGTTAACAAATTACTTGACTTGTATGTATAATTGCTAATGAAAACAATTCAATAGAGTGTAGATACTCATCACCATGTCAAAATTCGGATAATAATGAAGCTTTATTTTCATGGAAATATTCTCTCAGCATTGTGATCAAATGACCTGTGATGTGACAAGAGGACTCGAATGTCTGCTTGCTCCAGATATTAATTTTTATTTCGAACTTCTTGACCTTGAACGTTTGTGTGTAAGGAAACTGACACCTTCATCATGGACGTTACGTTTGGAGCAGTTTTGAAGGTCTGGTTCCTACGAGCCATTGATCGGTTACACTGAATGAGGACAAATCCTTCCGAACATTTCCTGTTCCAGACCTCCAGGGGAGCAACCAAGCACAACTATCCACTCGCATCACTTTGCTCAAAGGAATCAGAATCTTACTCGCCGGACCTCGAGCATGTATTTTCTACCGCGATTGCTTCCCTGGTTACTTCCCCGACCTCCATAATTGTCAGGAGAGTCAACCTACCCTCATCTGTACTAGCTCAAACAGTCTGCAAATGATTTCTACCAGACTTTAAAGGTTCTGTCTACGTCTTTGTGTTCTCTGGGTCAATCAGTGCTTCGAAATCATGCTATTCTCCACTGCTGAGAAGCCCTTGTTTCAGATTTTAATGAAGATTTTAGAATTTGGGCTCCCGAGCAGGCAGAATTTTTCCTTCCCAGAGGAAAGAACATCCCAAAAGCTCCTTCTTTTCCAAGGAGTGTGTTTTCTAGATCACATCACTTCACTCAGGTCAACCTCAGGTATCGCGTTTTAGATTCTTCTCTCCTTGTATGGTTCGTGGGTCCCCTCTCTTGGGCTGGTTCTTGTTCTTGTTCCCAGGTGGTGCAAAGACTGCTGATAGTAGAAATACCTTCTTAATCGGCTTCGATTATTCTCGATGTGCACATCGCTGATCAAGGAATTGCTCATTGTTCATTCGCATAGGTGACTTATCTTCATGTCCTCGTTGGCACCTGCTTCTGGCTCGGTCACTTGAAAGCAACCACATGGTCCGCTACCCGTATCCGTGGTGACAGTGGCCATAAAATATCTGTGGCCTCCTTAAGCTAGTTCTATCGAACTCAAGATGTCTATTCCTAGCGTTCGCCCTGTCTTACTCGCTCTGATTTTATCTGCTATCGTTGCCAATGCCACACAGAGTATGTTGCTCAAGGTCACCGGTAAGCTCTAGTCTAAACATTCTCAGATAATGATTAAAAACTAGCTGTGCAGGTCCCGAATCAGTCAACACTGTCCAAGCCCTCAAGCTGACTACCGTTGTCACTAATACCGGTGATAAGACCTTGAAACTGCTTAATGACCCATCCAGTTGCCTGTCGACGATGCCGGCCGATACATTCAGGATCATTGGCGGGTCTTCAGATGCCACCCCTATTTTCACTGGTATCAAAGCGAAGTACGTTCCCGGGGTAGCTGCCATGCAGAAAGCCTATACGGTTCTTGCGCCCGGTGAATCTACCAGTGTTGACCATGATTGCGAGTGAATTTTTTGTTTGTTAATGGGGAGTTGCTGAACAATATTGTAGTGTCGATAATGTACAATTTCACAGAGTGCGGCGAAGGTTCTTACTCTTTCGAGCCTCGCAAGCCGTTCTATGTGGTTGATAACTCTGACGACTCGGGTACAATAACGACCATAGATCCTGAAGTTGTCGCACACACTGCCAAAGTTTCTGGGGAGCTTGCGATTTCTCGACCCCTTGTTGAGAAGCGTGCAACCTACAATGGATGTTCTTCTACCCGGCAAACCGCCCTTGTTTCTGCTGCTTCTGCAGCGAAATCTTATGCCGGTAATGCCAGGGACTACCTTGCTGCCCATTCATCCTCGACAACCCGCTACAAAACATGGTTTGGAACCTACATCAGATCTCTCCACGACACCGTGCAATCCCACTTCTCCGATGTTGCCTCAAGCAATCTCTCTGGGTTTAAATTTGACTGTACCTGCACAGATTCTGGTGTCTTTGCCTACGTGTACCCGGATCAGTACGTCGGATACCGATGAACCTGAGATTGATCCTTATTCAGTGTATTAGGTTCGGTACTATCTATCTTTGTGGTGCGTTCTGGAGAGCATCGGTTACCGGAACCGACTCTCAGGTGAGTTGAAGGAGTTTTGTTTGCAGATTTGTTTATGATGATGAATACCACAGGGTGGAACACTTGTCCACGAAGCATCCCACTTTACCAGAAACGGTGGAACAGACGATCACGTATATGGTCAAACTGGCTGCAAGAGTCTTGCTACCAGAAACCCGGATCAAGCGGTCGACAACGCCGATTCCCATGAATACTTTGCTGAAAACAACCCAGCTTTGGCATAGGTTACTGTTCTTAATGGATTCTATTATACAAGACAAGAATTGAAGTGTATAATGTCTGCCTCACTTACTAGGGAAACCTGTATCATGACCAATATCACAATCTTCGATAAATGTTACAGAAAAATCAGCCTGAAGTTGAATCCTGCATCATGTGCACCGATCTTTTTTTTTTGTAGAAAGCATTCACATTCTGCAACAAGCAAATCACATCCTCGCCTTTGAGTCAAGGGTAGAGTAAGACATTACAAGCATTCCTTAGAACTTATTATTTGACCTCAAAGGATAGAAGGTCTGGGAACGCAAGAAGGATGCCTGTTAGCATTACCAACTGACCTCAAGATAACCTAGCTCACCAGAGTGCATGAGAAAATGGTTTGGGATCCAAAATGTCTTTTTTCTGACTACTTCGGAGAGCGATAAATAAAAAGTGTACCAACCTGCGAGGATAAAAGTATGTTCTCAATGCATGCAGAGTAAGTGAACTCGGCATGCTTTTGTGAATTCTCAGGGATGGACAGAAGTATCAATCGCACCCGGATGTCGTAGCTAGAGTTAGAGATCAATCACAAATGGGGTTGCGAGCCAGGTCAAAGCCTAACTAGAGATGCAGGATAAGGCTAGAGCCACTTGAAACAAAGTGGAATGTAGCGCTTAAGTTTCATCTAAATTACATGTAGTGTGACGAACCATGTCATCACAGTCTGGATATATGTCCAAAGGGGAGCAATGCGCCATTTCAATGGCGATCACCTACCCGATGGCACTAGAGAAATGAACTCATTATATTGATCGAAGTTTGATTTCTCTGCCATGTCTTGATCCATCGCGTCTTGGTCTTCGCATCTTTGAGTGGCATCTGACAAGATGCCATAGAACATTGCTACTCGAGATACAAGCTGATTAGATGTGCTCAACCATACAAATCATGGTGGATATGTTCTGTCCTACGTTGATCTAAAGAAGTGGAACAGTACTCGACGTGTCGTTCTTAGCAATTGTCAGTGCTGTTCACTGATTGCTTCCTGCATTGTCAGGAGCTGACAGATCTGTTCTCAGGGTCATGCACCAAAACAAAACTATTCTCTACCGCCCAAGAAATCATGTTTCATTGAAACTCGAATTTTTTACAGGTTCTTGAAACGACAAGAATGCACTGAAGTTGCTCTCCCCCCCCTTTTTCCAGCCAGTGCATTTTTCGAATCATTGTTTCTTCGGCTCAGATTTTCAGATCAACGCGTTGTAAAAGATTCTTCTTTCCTTGTATGGCTCACGGATTTCCTCTCTTGGGTTGGTTCTTCCAGATGGCGCGAGGATCGCTGATAGAAGAAACGCTTTCTTCTTAATCGGCTTCGATCATTCTCGATATGCATATCGCTGATCAAGGGGAGTTGCTCTCTCGCTCACACAAGTTGACCTGTCTTCCTGTCCTCGTTGGCACCCTGCTCCTGGCTCGGTCACTTGAAAGCGAGCACATGGTCCCACTACCTGTATCTGTGGTGGTAATGGCTATATAACGTCTGTGGTCTCCCTAAGCTGGTTCCATTTACTCAAGATGTCTACTAGTGTTCGCTCTGTCTTGCTTGCTCTTATCGCATCTGCTATCGCTGTCAATGGCACCAAGAGTATATCGCTCAAGGTCACCGGTAAGCTCTAGTCCCAAAACATTCCCAGATCACGATTTAACCAGCCATGCAGGTCCTGAATCAGTCGACACTGTCCAAGACCTCAGGGTGACTACGGTGGTTACGAATACCGGTAATGAGATCTTAAAGCTGCTGAATGATCCATCAAGTCCCCTGTCGACGATGCCGGCCGATACATTCAGGATCACTAACGGGCTATCAGACGCCGCCCCTATTTTCACTGGCGTTAAAGTCAAGTACGCTCCTGGAGTTGCTGCCATGCAGAAAGCCTATACGGTTCTTGGGCCTGGTGAATCTATCCGTGTTGACCATGATCGTGAGTGAATTTTTGCTTTGATAATGGGAAATTGCTGAACAATGTTGTAGTGTCGACAATGTACAATTTCACAGAGTGCGGCGAAGGTTCTTACTCTTTCGAGCCTCGCAAGCCGTTCTATATGGTTGATAACTCTGACGACTCGGGTACAATCACGACCCTGAATCCTAAAGTAATCCCACACACCGCAAAAGTTTCTGGAAAGCTTGCGGTTTCTCGATCCCTTGCCAGTGCCGTCGAGAAGCGTGCGACCTATAACGGATGCACCACCATAGAGCAAACGGCCCTTGTTTCCGCTGTCTCTGCGGCGAAAACCTATGCCAGTAACGCCAGCGATTACCTCGCTGCCCATTCATCCTCGACAGCCCGTTATACCACGTGGTTCGGACCTTATACCCAACCTCGCCACAAGATGGTTCAATCCCACTTCTCGAATATCGCCTCGAACGATTTCACTGGGTTCCGATTTGACTGTACCTGTACCGATTCTGGTACCTATGCTTACGTGTACCCGGATCAGTACGTTCAGTTCTTACGGAAGATGAACCCTGGTCCTTATCCCGTTTTTTTAGGTTCGGTACTATCTATCTTTGCGGTGCGTTCTGGAAAGCACCACCTACCGGAACCGACTCCAAGGTGAGCAATGAAAGCGTCTTGTCTGCCAATAGATTTGATTATCCTGAATAACAATCATAAACCAAAAAGGGTGGAACACTAGTCCACGAAGCATCCCACTTCACCACAAACGGCGGAACAGACGACCACGTATACGGTCAAGTGGGCTGCAAACTCCTCGCTACCAGCACCCCGGATCAAGCGGCCGACAATGCCGATTCTCATGAGTATTTTGCTGAAAACAACCCAGCTTTGGCATAGGCTGTTTCTTTTTCGCTGTTTCTTGAATAGGTTCTTGTTCCGCAATATCAGAAATGATGTATATAATATTGTGAGGAAGCCTATATAGACGACATTGTGGCTAGCGTCAGTCTTTTGTAATAAGCATTCATATTCCACAACACACAAATCGCAGTACTTTGATTCTACACCCTACTCTACTACCCAGAGTCAAAGCACCATGGGGGGCCTCGTAGACAGTACATCTCATTGACCATCTCTCTCTTTTCCATTAGGGCGGTTTTTTTCATCTATATGAACCACGAGAATGATACTTCACACCAACGACCTCATCTACCATGATCAATCACATTTTCGCATGTTTTACGAAACACTTGATCGATACCCTGCACCAATCACAAAGAGGGGAGGAGGGATCAGTTCCTTCAGACAACAGACTGCACAAAAAGACAAGAACGACAACGAACAAAAACATACATATCGTAGCTCACCTCGTTCTCCTTACCCACCCACACCCACACCGAGCGTGCCGAAGAAACCTTCAGGTAAAGGTAACAAATCGGACGTACGCGTCAAGAGGTTGGCTAACGTATCTAAGCACCAGCAAAAGTAAAATAAAATAAACCAACTTGGGTACACTTGAGCCCGACAAACAACTCACCTGTCACACTCTCATCTCTCTCCCTCACATCCACACGCCCACTGTCACCAGCACCCAACTCAAAACCCACTACCACCTTTTTCAACACCCACAAATGCCTCACCAAAAACAACGCTCCGTCCAACTCGGACACACCAGGAGACCGCCCTCCTTCTCTTGCTTTAATGGTCTCGCTTGCCATCACGAGCGATTGGTGACATAACTGAAGCCCTTCTTGTGCGATATCTTGGAATATAGCAGATTTTTGTAGGGATGCAATGAGTTCATGAGAAATGAGCAAAAATAGGAGAAGCAAACCTGAACAAAATCCTGTAACTGCTCAAGTATACATATCGTCTTTCTCAGTGTAGGATACCACCTCTCTTCATCCCTCAACCACAATCTCGAACTGCCCTTGTAGAAGCCACCACCCTCGTCGAGCCTCGCTCCGCTTTTAACACCACTCCATTTTTTTTCGTCATCGTCGGTGGCGGTGACATCAAACGACATCTTGCTTCCTTGACCTGTCCCCAATCGTGATCATGAGATTGAAAAGATGCAGTTTTTAATTCGTTGGCATACCCATCAACAGTTCAGGCCACCTCAAATCCTCCAATCGAGGCACATAATACCGAACTTCACTCTGAATCATCGCTTGAGCCTTGAAAAACAGCCGCGTCTGGGCATCTTGCAACACCATCTGCAACAGCCTACTGATATGCAGCTTGTTTCCTTTGCCTCTTCTTTTTTCTTTTCTCAACGGAGGATGTCGTGCAGAGCCCAAGTCAACCGTGAACTCATCATCATCATCGCTTGCATCATGTTCGCTTTCATCATCGTTGTCAGACGTTTCGGAATCACTGGGACTAGACGACGAGCTGGTAAATACGGCTGACGAGTCAAAAATCATGAGCTTAAGGACAGTGCAGACTTGGCAGAGCGCCATTAGGCGTGATTCATGGAGGATACGAGGGTGGAGATCATCGTAAAGGACGTCACAGAACTTTTCAAGGTACTGACTAGATAAAAATGAGAGACGTTAACTTCTCTCTCAAAAAAACTTTTTTGGGCAGCTTACTAGAGTTCTTCTTCAGCTGTACTGAAGAATGATCGATATAAATTGAATTCATCTGTACATAGTTGTTTGAGGAAGCTACATCCCGCTCGAGTCTAACTAATACGTGAACACTAGATGATCCCCAAAGCGACGAGATAAAACTTACCAGCTCTACCAGTACACTGTGCACGACGTCTAAACTTTTAATCTCTGCTTGTATCCATCCGGCCAACAGGAACCATCGCATACCGAGTACTTCGGTACAGACACGAGTAGTAGCCCTTGGCAGACTAACTGGTGGTTGAGATGTAACGAGAGAACCAGACATGCCTTGTTCTTTCTCAGTTGCCAATGTTTCACTGAGCCTCTGGCCGAGCCTCTCGCCTCCCGCTTCGGTAGCATGCTTCACTCGGGCTATGTG
>Ga0153946_1000256_pt1 | contig 22621 bp, 29 predicted proteins | sample TSNJ030MetaG_FD_104751 | JGI IMG/M metagenome (GOLD analysis project Ga0153946, IMG submission 104751) | Attine ant fungus gardens microbial communities from New Jersey, USA - TSNJ030 MetaG | ecosystem: Host-associated > Fungi > Mycelium > Unclassified | place: USA: New Jersey, Wharton State... | reverse complement strand
TAGAACCTTTCTCTGTAGAGCACCAAGTAGGACCTATGGCTTACCAACTGAAGCTACCCCTCTTGATGAGAAAACTCCACCCCATATTCAATATAGTAAGGTTATTGGCTACTCTAATTGACTACATCCCAGGATGGAGACTAGAGCCTCCACTACTATCTATTATCATAGACAGAGAGGAAGAGTAGAAGGTAGAAGAGATACTCAACAGTCACTGGCACTGGCAAAGATTTCAATTCTTAGTCAAGTAGAAAGGATTTGGCTGAGAACATAACTCTTGGAAGTCTATCTCCAATGTATTAGCACCTAGCTTAGTAGTGGAATTTTACTATAGAGTACCCCTCTAGGAGCCTTATTCTATTCTCTAAGGATTCTCCTGGAAGGTGAGTTGTAATATACTCTAGAGTGTATTTATAGACTGAGGATTCTCCTAGAAGCCCACTCTGCTCCAGTTGCCCCTATAAGAAGGGCCTAAGTCAGTTCATTCTATTAATGGTACATTCTCCATTCTTTGTCAAAGCCCAACCTATGTGACTTTCTGTAATGGTAAAGGTGAAGCAAAGACAGCCCACCCATGTTTTGAGTGTTGGGGCTCTACTATTAGATTTTTGATTAGGGGATTACACAATTACCTGGACAGTGGTGTTAACTTGACATGATCCTTTTGGACTACCATTTGCATTTTGGATGCTGCTCTCTAGAAGACTAAAGCAAGAAAAGTTCTACTAGCAAGAGCCTCAGCTGGTACAATGTGTCTGACACATGTCATGGTAATTACAAGTCAGACATAAATAAACAGAACAGAAATAAAGATAGAGGGTGAAATCATAACAATATTAATGATAGAGGATCAGTAGAGTATGGGCCCCCCCAGGAGCCATTGTGGTCTTGAGGGGGGAGATGGTGGTAGTTAAAGAAAAGAAGTGTGAGGAAAGTTTGTTATACTCCTATTATCTCAATTTTAATTATATAATTTCACAATATCTATAGTTTTCTGTACATCTCAGTTTTGTGCAAGGCTTTTTCTTTTTCTTTTTCTTTCTATTCTCTAGTATTTAGATATGCTCCAGACTGCATTCGAGCACCATGTAACAAATTGTCAAAATTAAAAATTTGTTGTGCAAGGCTGTCCATTCTGTTCTCACAGATTGTCATACAGTGGACAAATAGCTGTCAGCCAAGATTTGATGTTAACTTGTTGATATCACTCTTCAGCCGATCAGTTAATAGCTATCTGTCCACCGTGTCCCATCCTACTGCGGGTAAGCATCATGACTATACACATGAATATCTTCTCATGCTATTATTCTCACATCAAGCTTTTCAGATACTTTTCAGATCTTTCATCATCTGAATTTTTAAGCGGCATCTGTCTGGTTTCGCGTCTGAAAATGAAGACTGCCAGTGAAGCTACTTCCTTTCCGTTCCCTCTAGAATTACTTAGGCCTGCAAAACCTTTCTTGGTTCTCTGGCTTGATTGGTTTCTTCAATGGGGGGAACAATGCGGTTGTCTTGTGATTTCTCTTCGCAACCGACTGACAAAATATTCTCAGGCTCAGTGGAGTTGCAGGATATAAGGCCCAGAAATACCATGTTATCACGATTCTTTTTCTCTCATGATTGTCCTGTGGACCACTGGCCTCATTGCAACATGGTGGCTCTCTCACTTTCTCTGGCAACGCAGAAACAATCCGGATAGATTACCTTTACCACCTGGTCCCAAGGGTTACCCAATTATTGGCAACCTCCTCGGTATGCCCACCGACAGGCCTTGGCAAGAGTTTGATCGATGGTCAAAGATATACGGTAAATTCTGCATTGATCATAAGCCCGCATCACATATTTCATCATGGGGAATTTATAGGAGATATGATATTTTTCAAGATACTTGGGCAACCATTTCTTGTTCTCGGGAGCGCTGAAAGGACCTATGATCTATTCGAGAAACAGTCACAAAAGTATTCTGACCGCGCACATTTTCCCATGTTCATTGAATTGTTAGTAGCCTCTTCTCCATGTTATGTCCGGCATGCTTACCAGAAAATAGGATGGATTTCCAATGGAACATGTCTATACTTCGATACGGACCGCAGTAGAGGAGCTACCGACGCACCTTCCATGATTATTTCCATCCAAACATCGTCCACAAGTATCATTCCGTTCAAGTCGCCATGACCCGGGTTTTTCTTCGTCGCTTGCTCAAGTCACCAGACCGTTTTATATTCCATATCAGACAGTAAGTATGCATCATCCAGCAACCAGTCAAATGTCTTTAGTTTACGGTCACCAGTGCATTCGCTTCGACCATACTTAAGTTAATTTATGGGATGGACATAGTTGAAGACGACAACTCTTACTATGTCAAAATTGCTGAAATTGTGGCCGCTGCTGCTGCAGAGGTGGGAACTCCAGGGTCGTTCCTTGTTGATTTACTTCCGTTTATGAGATTCATCCCTGCATGGTTCCCGGGTGCCGGATGGAAAAAAAAGGCCGAGTACTGGCGGAAAATCAGTGGACAGTTTGTACACTGGCCTTGGGATAGAGTTAAGGAGCAGCTGGTAGGCTAAATTACACCGATCCTGGACCAAATTCTCATATTCAAAACAGAGGGAAGGTACAGCTGAGCCTTCCATTGCAGTCAGTCTCATCGAGCAACTACCGGATGACACTTCCCCTGATCGCACTGAAGAGGAGGCAAGGGCTCGCAATGTATGTGCAGTTGCTTTTAATGGTGGGTTTTTTCCTTGTCATTGGACCTGAATCAAATTTTAGAGTGTCCTTCTCTAGGCGGGTCAGATACAGTGAGTCGGAATATATGTTGTCGGACTTGCACAAATATTGTCATATTAGACGGTTTCATTGATTCAGTCGTTTTTCATGGCCATGGCCCTCTACCCTGATGTTCAGAAGAAAGCTCAAGAAGAACTTGACCAAATTATTGGCAATCGCTTGCCCGATTTTAATGATCGACCGAACCTTACATATATAAATGCGATGGTGAAAGAGTCGCTGAGATGGCAACTTGTCACTCCTCTGGCTGTACCTCATGTGGCAACAGAGGCAGATGAATATAATGGGTACTACATCCCCAAAGGGACTATCATCATCGGGAATTCGTGGTGGGTTCGCCTTCCCCCTTTAGCACAGTCCTTCATTCAAGTTCCTCTTAGGTCAATTCTGCATGATCCAGAGATTTATAAAGATCCTTTTGCATATAACCCTGACCGATTCTTGAAAGACGGGGAGATTGACCGTACCGTGCAGGATCCCAAGGTTGCAGCATTTGGGTTTGGAAGGAGAATTTGCCCCGGGAGATTCATGGCCGAGAACTCCCTGTTTATTTTCATATGTCATATTCTGGCTGTCTACAACGTCCAACCTGGTCTAGGTGATGATGGAAAAGAACTTGAGATTAAACCTGAAATGACGAATGGAATGCTCTCGTGGGTTATACCTCTCCTTTCGATATGTACCTTTTCATAATTGTAACAGATACCCCGTACCATTTACATGTAGGATCACACCGCGCTCAGAGAAAGCCGAAACTTTGATTCGTAACACCAGTTTGATGGACTAGGCAGCTTCCAAGTTTGTTGATGACTGTATTATGCCTGCGAGACTGTGTATAGTACGTGATGAGAGGTCACCTCTTCGAGGGGAGTGTGAAGTCAGTTTGCAAGTCCAAACTTTATGATAGTAAGAAGCTTCATGATTACCATAGTATTTCGAGAAGTGTGTATTCATCAATTAGATGAGCCGCCATAGTCAAGATATGAACTTGACATACCACATCACAATGACTTCACAGTAGTACTTGAGTATGTTAAAACATGAGATTACCAAGGTCCTTGCACGACACTGAAAAAAAAGATTATTCTCGACCAGACTCTGATCGTTGGGGTGGCCTGGTGAATCATTATGTGCCACCACTATCCTGATATTCCCGTTCTCGGCAAGACATTTAATCAATGGCTTAATGAAAAAACGGCAGCAGATAATTCTCTGAAGTTCAATATGTTACTATGACAACAATGGTCGTGATCAAAGAGCCGAACATGACGGCACTTTCCACTGAAATTGATCAAGGTTTGAAACAAATGGCAGTATGTGTCGTACAAATGGCAGCTGGGAATGAATGTGATAGTAATCAGGCGCTGTGATGCCACAACATTCTTCGAAAGAGTTGAAATCAAATAGTACACGGAGTGACGGCATCATTTTCGGCAAGTATAAGCAAATTGATTTTCGTCCACGGTACCTCTCCCACGTCAGCCATGGCGACCTCAGACCTCCTGTCGCCCAGTTCCCCACCAGCAAGCAGCCCCAGCAGCACAGGAGGCAGCGGAGGAGGCAGCGGAGGAGGCAACATAGGCGGTAGCGGGTCAATCGCCTCCTCTGCCTCTCTTTATCGTACGTCACTCCTCTCCACAGCCATCAATTTCCTCTTGTCTCCCTGAGCTGAACGACTAAACTCACCCCTCTTGATGAAATCACAGTGTACACTTTTCTTGCAACTCTCGTCTTATTGCTCAGTGTGTCCGCGGCCATCGTCGTGCGTTCCTTCTTGCTGCGCAGACGACATCGACGCATGGTCGAAGAAGCAATCCGCAATGGTACATGGATGCCTCCTCCTCCTGGACATGGACGGACAGCACCTAGAGTTGATCTGTCAAAGAAGCCGAGGATGTGGGACTTGTATCTCGATCTTAATGACCAACTGCTCCCACAACAGTCGGTCTCCGTGGATGAGCGGGACTGGGAGAGCATAAAGCCCTTAATGGCAACATATGTCTACGATCCAATCGGAAAGATCAATCATGAATCCGACCAGATTGACGGTGCTGGTGCTGGTCTTGGCGCGGCAGGAGCAACAAGCGGCGGTGGAGCAGCTGGAGGACTTGGCCAAAACACAGCATTATTCCGTCGTGTTGTCAGAAGCATCGGGACAGCATTGAACCCAACTCCATCAAGACCTCAATTCGGTCAATCCGCTCCCACTACCAATTACATGGGAACAGAGCAACAGCAAATGACGGATCTGGGTGGCTCAAGGGGGCCAGCACACGTACGAGTAGCGGTACTCATCGCTATGCCGGGCCGACACCCTTCAACAGCAAACACAGCTTCACCTTTGACATCAAGGCCTGCGTCTTCCGGTAGCGCTCCACTACACAACGAGGACGAAGAGGAGTTACCACTTATTGAAATGGGAGTGGCAGAATTAATGGTGACGGATTCCACCTCAATAGACGCACATCATCCCCACCTTGATGTGAAGGGTAAAATGAGAGAGAGCATTGCCAGCGTTGGGAGTATATAGATCGACCGATCAAGATGGGTTGCTTTTCTCTTCCGTCATTTCTTTGGAGTCCTCATTGTCCCCCAACCCGCCAGACTCTGTGTCTATCCCCCAGTCGAACCTCTTCCTCCGTAATCCTTATGTTATTTCCTTGTCATTCTTCTGGATCTGGGATTCTGTTCATGGTGTTTAATGATGTTACAAATATTCGGCTGGAAAGATACTACTCACTCATACTTACCCTCGAGTATAGTTGTCTTATGTACTTGATGTTGAAAAGGCTGCTTCCTCTGATGAGGAGATGTTGTATGTATATTTGATTCTAAAGTGTCCAAACCTACAGTTATTGTTCTTAATGTGAGATATTAATTCATTGCTGTTATCACTTTGATCTTTTCATATTGATCCACAAAATTGCAATACTTGCTTATTTTACTCATTATGCAATTTGGAACAGACTCCTAGATACCAAAATGAATCCAAGTAAATTGTGAATTAAAGTCATTTGATGTCAGATAAATTAAATGGTTTATCTAATAATCATATGATGGTTGGTTGCTATATTCAGTATTGAGTAGGAGGGTGATTTCCTGTAGGGAATCTAGGATGTACACTCTGCCAGTGAATCAATAATGCACCAGAATTACTGATTCATCGATGCAGTATATGGTATTGTATGATATAAAAAACAGAATTTCCATAAAAATAAAATTACTCTGCGATGTGTACTGCAATGTGACATGTTGGGACAGTTTTTGATCAAGTACTTAAGAACGAGACATCGGATGAAGGCTGTGCAATATTTATTCCTATGCTCCAAAATTCATGAAACTAATTTTCTAAAGCTTCTGGTCTGTATTGTCCTCATTGCACAGAATGAGCCAGCAAAATAAACTCTGAGGTTGGTAGGTACCATCATGATAAAGTCTAAACATGGTAAGTAACTCTGATCCATTTATAGAAGACGCCATATATCTGAAAACCATGATAGGCATCTCGGAAACAGGTGGACCCTCGTATTGTTCTCCGAATGGGAAGTCATCTAGTGAACAAGGGTGAAGATATGTTTATTCATTAGCTGTCTGAATCATCTATTGGTTTGCTTTTCGTTAAATGAGACTCAGAGTCAATGTGGTAACTGAAGCGATAGTATCAGGTTCTTCAAAAGATGAGAAGATGACGAAGGAGACAGGTGGGTGAGATAAGGTAGATGATGTATGAAGTTGGTTGTTCATCGCAAGAAATTTGTATCCAATTCCCGGGAAATCCTCTCTCAAGGATATCCGAAAAGCTTTTATCTCCTGAAAGATGACGTTTGATCGGAGATTTCTCGAGATTCAATGAAGACTGACAGTGGTGCCGGGATGAACACTTACGCGGTAATGGATACTTCCATTGCATTCGAGTGGATACCTTGTGGGGTAACCCATCACGATAGTGATTGAAGGTGGAGCCGATGAGGGCTGCCAATATCTTCAAGCCTCTGACTCAGTAGCAAGATGAATAGATCAATGTGTTACTTGTAAGGTCTTTTACCGACCCTCACGAGCTTTTGATGGAAGAAAACTGGATTGTTCATAGCTGTGCTTTTAGCCCAGTCAGCCATTCTTGAGCGCAATCATAATTTGGCAGGGAATCGACACGAGAAGAGGTCCTACATGAAATTACACTTTGGTCTAAGTCCAGGATACCGAAATCCGAGTCATCATGGCTACACGGTACGGAGAGAGATGTGATCTTAACCGCAGCAGGCATCACCGCCAAGACACGGCGAGCTATGTCCATAGACAGACCCCCAGGCACAGCCCAATGCCTATCTACAGACCCCAGCTCAAGTGGTAACGAGCCCAATGTCTTCGGCATCGTGTTATCGGTCCAGCTACCTGCAAGAATCTACCCATAAGTGAACTGGTGAGAAAAATCCTCCGGAGATTAGTTATCCATTAAGGTCCAATTGCCGCCTATGGACTTATACACTTCTAGCTCGGATATTGAGACCATGAGGGGACCGGAAAGAATATCTTGAACTGCAATTTGGGCCGGTGTGAACGGTGTATGAGATGGCAGATGTGGGAGATGGTCAAGGTGGACAGCCCTTTTGCCGGCACCGGGGTCCCATCCCCTATGTGGTACGGAGAGCATAGCGGCAGCAGTTTTGAGATTCAGGATGGTGCACTTATATCGAAAGGTCGTACCTCGAATAGTAAACTTCGGCAACTGTAGCGAGGCGCATGCCAGCAAATTTGACACATGAGAAATATTTCTATTGATAATTTATGATATCGAGGCCAATTTGGCATTGTTCTCTGAATCAGGAATCATTACCATGTCACGTGCCTGTTTTGTGCTGTAATGGGACCAAAAGGCAAGTATCCACCTTCTTTCTCGAATCACTAAAAAATAAGGAATCATCGATATGTTCTTCGATGAGACATTTTATTCCAAGACCCACTCAAAGTTCCCTCTGAGTTTGGTAAGAGCCATCAGAAATTCAATGATCTAGGCTCCCACAATCTTTATCCTGAGGAGGATCCTCATATAGAAGAGAAGATTGTCAGAAAAATGATTAATTTTTAATTGTCACCATGCCATAGTAGGTGTTATCAAGATGAATTCAGAACATTTACTTCGTTCATGTGTGAAGAGTCAGATGACATCTAAAATATTCCGGGGTCTGGAGGCTTTCCAGATCATAACATCTAGGAACCTAGGACGACCCACCAGCAACTAAATCCATGCCTGGGATTTCAACATCTATTCTGGGGAAGTATTCATCCTTAGACTTTTCCAGATTGCCTTGAGAAGTCATTCATTGCTGCACAGACAGATGTCCGATCACTTCAGTGATCTAATAATAACATAGCATCACTGTCACACAGGGTGATGTGGTATAGTGCCGGCGTGGTGCTGAGTTGGAAGTTGGAATTTCCGATCCAAAATCAATCTAGCTGTAGTTCATTTGCGACTCCAAGGTTGCACCATAAGCAACAATCTAAAAGACACACTAATCTAATCTGGTTTTCGTCAGTAATATCCATACTGGGAGGAAGTTTACCCAAAAAAAATCAAAAATAGTTATCCGGAAGAAATGAAACTATCGCCCCTCTTGAGCAATTTATCCATGTAATCAGCGATCTACATGGATAAGATATGGACGTTTAAATTGGTCTCACTCCACTTTTTTTTCCGTCTTCAGATTCCCCACCTTCCCCGGGCCCTTGCTCTCTGCCGCTCTGACTGCTCTGACTCTTGCTCCTGTCACGTTCATTATTTTGAACAATGACACCACAACATAAGAGGGGCGTATTTCATCGTGCAGCATATCCCTCTAATGCAGCGGACGACGGTAACATCCAGCACAGAAGATATGACCGTTCCTTCTCGATTCCATCACATGAAAAAACAAGAAATCAAATACAAAATAATCCAAGTCGACAAATTGTCTCTACTTATTCATGGAATTATTCACCTCTCTCCGAACGCGGCTTCCGAAGACCGATCGTTCCTACCATTGAATACTCCAATAAAAGTCATCAAATTGTTTCGCACCCTGCTCCTGGTCTTCCAGCATCCCATTTGACTCTAGAGTCCCGTTATCGACCCTATTTTAGGAGATCAGCAGCGTTCCCTAGAGCGAGACAAGATATGCGGTCTGTGGATAGACCATCCGGTGCTACAACTGCTAGCTCTTATTGGGCTCCGCCTCCCCCTTCGTCTATGATGAGCACCTCAAATGTTGAGCTGTCAAGGCAATCATTCATAGGTTCACAGCGTACCCATGGAACTTCTGGGCGCGAAGGAGATAATATAAGAAAGGGTACAGAAGGCAATATGAATGAGGCTTTTTATCGACCTTGGCTCCAGACTGCAGTGCCTAGGCAGTATATTTTACATCATCCTTCGGGTATTCAGAGTAGGACTGCTCTGGCACCGCCGCAAGTGAATGTCCCTCAGTTGACAGCTTCGCTATTGAATGGAGATCCTCTTGCCTTTTTGAAACGTTTGGAGGGGGTTAATTATTTTGACATCTACCCACCCCCTGATAGGATGCCAAGCTCAGAACCTGCCAGGCCTGCCATGTGTACGAGAAAAGTTCAACGAGAGCTTGCTGGTATGCCTCTTCTTGTCTTCATTTATTTTAACTCATTCGTGATATAGATTGTATGGCTAACGAGTTTGATGAATACTGCTTGTTCAGAAAGCCGATGCAACCATTCACTAGGTTTTTAATTCGTACTGAAGCAGTTGTTCTTGGCAGGGCAGTGTTCCACAGCCGAGATGTAGCACTTCATATACTTACGGGTCCTGGCGGCTGGACTGGGTGTCCCTACCATATCGACATTATCAAAAGTCCCGATATTGGAGGAGTCCCAGATTCATATGGAACTCAGGTCTACAAATCTCCAAGGGGATCTGGGAAGCTTGACTGTGGCTGCTCTGAGGATGATGTCATTCTAGAACTCATGCTACGCAAATTAACAATCATGCAGGCAGGGGCAGAGACGACACAAGAAGGTTTCTTATCACCTCAGGCAAGATCCTTTGTCGTCGCATTGTTTCGCGCTTGGACTGGTTTGGATACCGTGGATTTCTTTAGAAGGATGGAAAACTTGCGGATCAAGCATTGTCGGGATGATTATACGCCAGCCAGGCCAAAAAATTCGGGATACCCAGGTTTTCAATGCCAATGTCATGCTTGTAATACGTCCACAAATCATGTAACTTGATGCATTTCAGTAGTCATTTTGATTGAAATCCTTTTCGTTCAGTCTTGAGTTTGACATCATTCTTCTTTCCAGAGATCATGAGTGGCTCAAATATTTGACACTTTTCCAAGATTTGTAAGACAATGGATGGAAGTTCCATGTGTATGCCTTGACGAAAACTGATGCCTGCTAATGATGGGGTCCTTACGGGTCACAGATCTTGCTGTCAAGCATAGTCACTGCCAGCCAGCCACAGATCTTCAGATATTTTAACATGCAAATATTAATCTCCATGACCTAAAACATACCTCGAGGTGGACGAACATTTCAAGCCAGTGCCCTCGACGCGCGAGCAAGAACTCAGTCAGGACTTGGGTGATGTTAGTCACGCCAAATTCGGCTGAGAACACAGATGATCCTTCAATGTCGCTCATGGCATACGATCACTCCATAAAAAGGTATCTAATCGCCATTTTCAACAGGAGCAGAAACGACAATGATGACAAATTCGGGCCCCTAACGAGGACAGTGGCTTCCTTGACATGTGTTTGTTCGGCTGATATATCGTTACATTTTCCGGCTTCTAAAAAGGAAGTGTTGATCTATTTATAAACTTGGAGGATCATCAACAATGCTTCTGCCTTCATGAGGATACAAATCCGTCACAGGGAACTCAGTAAAAGTGATCTTATCAATCTTCAAGTTGAATAGGAATGGATCATTCTATTGAAGTAGAGTTCCCATTTCGAGTTAAATGAAAACTCCAAGTTAGCTTTGTACACGTTTTTGTACAATGACTTCCTTTTTCGGCTGAGTTCCGGCATTTGATTCTGATTAAGGACAACGCTCTCTTTGTTCAGGATCGCATTTAACCCGCGTTTCGAAAGAGAGGGCCCTTGTGTGGACACGCCCTTTCCTCTTGTTCTGGCAAGCCGTAGTCTTTGCCTGGAACCACTGCCTGATTGATGTACCCGCTCTCGAATGGTCCCTCTTGCCACTTGAAGATATCTTGATGCCAACTGATCCCCTTACAAGATCGCGTAAGGGGATGAGTTGACGTCAAGAACCTGGTTCTTTATGAATACAAGGCAGATCAAGAAAAGGGCTTGCTGGTGTGTTTCTTCTCGCCTTTGAAATTGTACACAATGTCTAATCAGTTTGATGAAGCCAATCTACCCGCAATCTCTGGGGAACGACCTTGGATAGGTAAAAATATCTCTGATTGTAGATAACCTACTCAAATTAGCAGTTTGTGGACGCATGACAAACGTGACATCAACCTGGGACATCGAATTCTTCAAGCCTAATTTATAGATACACATCCCAACGACGCACGAGACCTCAAGTGACTCCATACCATCCAACCCGTTGATTTGCAATTCCTCCCCTTCCCTACCATCGAACTTGAGCATGTCCTCTGTGTCAAATCCAGTCCAACCTCTGAACACCATGCAGACAAATGATCGCACCTGGGGGATCTGAAAAGTTGTCTTGCATTGACAACATCTATCCCTGGACTGCAGCTGAAACTCAATTTTGGCTGTAGCACAAGGACAGATACTGTTGACGTAAAGATGATTTTTCTTTTTCAAAGAACTTTTTTTCGGGCACAAACTTTTTGTCTGTATGATGTTTTTTGGAAACTGGGGGCTGATTTAGGAACACACCAGATATGTTCAAGTCAGAATGATGGAATTGCGAATCAATCAAAGTTTGAAACGTGCCATCCGTCAATCACACCTGGGCTTGCACTTTGCTGGAATGAAACTATCACTGATCACTGATCACTTTTGGTTCAAAGAATGATTCACCTTGTTCAATATTCGGCTCACTATCAAGTTGCCAAGTCAACTTTTTTTTGTCATGTATAGTGGTTTTATCTTTGATCAGTAATATTTCAATTAAGATAGTACAACGCATTGCGATCATTTTATCCAGAACAAGATTGAGATCTATGACATCGTTCATGCAGGTGGTAACATCAAACCTTGCCTAGTCAGACAATTTTATCTTATTTTAGAGTAAGCTATAGTCGAAGGAGCCATCAGGAGAAATTGCGGATCTCCGCTTGCGCTTCTGATGGAGGCTATTTATCGTAATCACACAATCAGAGAAACTCCGATTAGGCTGTGCTTGTATGAGCATGTGCCCTCCCTTATTCTTTGTTTCTCTCCCCAGTTTCTCTTTCCAGCTAGTGTGTGTGTGTGTGTGTGCGTGACTGTGTATATGTGTTTGAGAGAGAGAGAGAGAGAGAGACAGCGTGAATGTGTATGTGTGTTTGAGAGAGAGAGAGAGACATTAATTGGAAGTGTCAATATTGGCGCGCGTTGATTTCAGACAAACAGATTCGCATTGAGCTCGACAACAACACGTCTCTTTCGGGAAAAACTGCGGAAGCACGTGCCTTGTGTCCTTGTCTTCTCTCTGCTTTTGGGCATAAGCTTTCCCCTCCCTCACACGCACATACGAAAACTGCCTCGTCTGGTGCATCAAACCCCAAACTACAACTAAACAATCAAAGAAAAACACGCGAAAGAGAGAAAGAAAAAAAACATAAATGAACCCTACATTCGATGCGTCCTCAGGGTTTGGTGGTGGTGGTGGTGGTGGTGGTGGTGGTGGTGGCGATGGCCTTTGGTCAGCGATGACTCGGATTTTCGGTCTTTCGATGTTTGCTTCCATGTTTCTTCCTACAGGAAGGGATGCTACCACTGCTGGTGGTGGTGGTGGGAGAGACAGTGTCAGATTAATCGTGTTGGGGATATTGTTCGAGTTGGGCAGGCGATTTGTGAAATGGGTTTTTGAACGGTTCAGACTTCGTACGTCACCCATTCCAACTTTTTTTTTGTGTGTGTGTGTGATGAGTTTGAACCAATGTGCACGCGCGCGTGTGTGTGCCCTCTTTTCATTGATAGAATATTCGATTACAGCTGAATTCAGTGAAAGTGATCCTGCATATGACTGGATCATCAATTTCATCGTGCGTTCTGGGGGGTGGGGCGGAATTCCTTTGTGTTGATTCTCTACTCACACAACCAATACTGACTCTAAGCTTTTGATTTAAAAGACACAAGAAAAAGTCTGGCGCCGCTCACGCGATTTCCGCGTCATTGCCAAGTCTTCTCAACGTCGTTGGGGTATCACCACGACCGACTCGCAAGTGATTGACAACGCTGAATACGTTCCTACCTACGACCTCCCGCAACTGTTTCGTTGGAATCGGTATTGGATTGAAATTCGGCGAACAAAATCTCAGACGTCTATCATGTCGCCCCTCGGTCCTGGTCTTGGTGGTCTTGGTGGTGGTCCAGGTGGTCTTGGTGGCGCTTCGATCTTTTTGACGTGGGTGAATGATTGGGTTTATTTGTTGGTTCTAATATGTTGACCGGGACGCGTTTTTTTTCTGATTGAGATAGGATTTACACCCTTGATATGTCTGTTCTTTCAAGGCTCGTCGAGGCGGCTAGGAAAGGGTACTTTGAGGCTAGTAGGCCTCATGTTATTGTGCACAGTGTCAGCGCGGTCAGTGTCTTGTCGTGTGCTCAGATAAATTATTCTTCCTAAAAAGACATGACAGCATAACTATGGTCCTAAATTCTGCTGGAGCAACGTCAAACAAAAACAGCGTCGTCCATTAAACTCGATTATCCTCCCGGGTACGACGTTGAACGAATTGATTGCGGACATTAAGGATTTCTTGGAAATGGAAAATTGGTACATGAGCGCTGGTATCCCTCATCGACGTGGGTACCTTCTTTACGGTCCTCCTGGAACTGGGAAAAGTGAGTCGTCCAATTTCTTGTCGTCCCCCTCATAATTGAACGTCTCATTTTTAAAGGCTCAACTATTCATGCCATTGCTGGTGAATTGAGAATGGAAGTCTATTCCATCTCTCTGGCAGCTCATTTGTGAGAGTCATTGATCACTTTTGAGGCTACATGTATTCTGATCACTTGGAACTACAAAGCGTGGACGATACATTCCTCGAGCAAGCTGTATCCTCAGTTCCCAAAGGGTCAATCCTTCTAATTGAGGACATTGATTGTGCATTTGTACGCGAAGAAGATGAAGAAGAAGAAGAAGGATTGGGTGGAGGGTATTCGTTGCAAGACAGAATGGTCACGAGTCATCTTATGGGGCGACGGCAGCGACGATCTGCTGTCACGTTATCTGGGCTGTTAAACATTCTTGATGGTGTGGGTAGTGAGGAAGGCAAAATCTTCTTTGCCACTGTGAGTTGATTTTTGTGTTCGTTGCTTGTCGTTGACTTCATTCTTGTTTTCAGACCAATTTTGTTGATCGTTTGGATGCGGCGCTCCTTCGCCCCGGACGCATTGATCGAAAGGTGGAATACAAACTGGCGACAAGTGAACAAGCTGCTGCGCTTTTCGACCGGTTCTACCCCGTTCAGCATATCATTCCCGAATCGCTTGTCGGATCTGAAAAAGGAGAGGAAGCGGCGGTGGGAGTACTTGCAAAACTGAAGACAGAATTTGTTGCTTGTGTTCCGGAACATGAATTCTCGACAGCGGACCTTCAAGGCTATTTGTTGTCGTGCAAGATGTTGCCTGAGAAAGCTGCCAAGGGAATTGCGGCTTGGGTAGCTGATGAGAGGAGGCAGAAGGAAGAGAAACAAATAAGGAAGGATGCGAGGAGGAGGAAAATGAGAGAGAGGATGGAGACTCAAAGTACGTATGGTGGAGTATCAAACAGGGAAAAGCCTTTGCCGCCGACTGTGTCGAGGCTTGTGAATGGATCCAGTGCTGGTTTATGAGATGGCAGTGGAACTATGTAATGTTGCTCCGGATGATCAACTATGTCCATAACCCAATAAAATTATACCATCTCCTGTCTGTGATGGTGACTCAAAAGCCATATCCTGCCAAGTGTGATTGGGAGCTGAAACGGATTCTTACTGTGTCAGCAAGGCGTTGACAAGCGACTGTGCAGATTGCTCCAAGGAGTGTTCTCGAGGAACATGAGCAAGAGTGCGTCGGTTATTGCCCGATGCAGAGATGAGGGATATGGCGCGGGGAGACAAGGAGATGACAAAGGGGATGGAGAGACGGTGTTGGAGGGCATAGGATCTGACGAGATCCTCGAGCCTGGCCTTGGGTTGGTGGTAGATGAAGAGGTCACGGAAGCTGTCGGGGCGGTGAGTGTGGAGGAGGGAATGGGCAGCGAGGAGGGAGTGGTGGAGGGAGAGAGCGATGAAGCGGTCGAGGACGGTGGTTTCGCTGTGGACGGTAGCGAGGGAGAGAGGAGGAGGGAGAGGGGAGTAGGGAGGGAGATCGTCTGGTGGGAGAGGGTGTGAGGAGTGGTGGACACAGGCGAGGTAGTGAGGGAGGAAGGTGTGGCGGAGAAGGAACATGGATGCTAGATAGAAAGTGCGGCTGACGAGGCGAAGAGAGAAAAGGGTCTGAGGACTGAGCAGATGGAGGACAGCGAGGAGGAGATCGAGATGGCGAACAAGGTGACAGAATGACATGAAGAACAAGATGACATGAAGATCATTTAGACATTAAATCAAGATCAGATCAATACTCAAGATCATGATTACCTAAGCATGGGTCCCTCCACACGCACCACCCGGTCCTCCCGCGGAAAGGTACGTCTGCATTCCTCGTCTGCTGCCCTGCTCACGTCCCCCAGCTTCTCTCCCTCAGCGACCCCCTCCACAACGCACAAGAGCTCGACGACCAGCTCCGCCTGCTCGGCCTCTATGCTGCCCCTACCCTCGGCGACGGCAACTGTCTCTTCCGCGCCCTCTCTGACCAGCTCTACGGCTCAGACACACACCATGCCCAGCTGCGCCATCTCATCTGTGACTGGATCCACCGTCACAAGTCTGTCTACGAGCCCTTTGTCGACCATGAACGCGGCATCGATGCCCATCTTGGCTCCATGCGACAAAACGGTAATTTATTCGCCAACTCTCTCATTCGATCCCACCTCATCCCCACTCCCAGCTACCTATGGCGGTCACATGGAGCTTTCCGCATTCGCTCACATGACCAGATGCAACGTCAAGGTCATCCAGCCAGGTCTCGTCTACGTCATCGAGTGGCACACTTTTTCACTTTCCCCTCTGCCGGATAGCCCCCTCTCCCATCTCCATCCCGACGACACCATTTATGTTGCGTATGTTCTCCTTCCTTCCCTCCTCCCGCTTCCCTCTCATTCACCCCCTCCTAGTTACCACGACTGGGAGCATTTTTCCTCCATACGAAACCTCAAGGGTCCCCATGTCGGTCGACCCAGCGTCAAAGAACGTCCCCCTCCATCCGATCCAGCCCCACCTTCCCCTCCGACCCCTAAACCTCATCACCGCGGAAGATCCCAGAATCTGAAAATCAAACTCAAACTCAATGCTCCTTCATCCCAGAAAACTGGGCTTACATTCCGTTTGCCACCCCCGTCTTCCGTTTCCACTCGGCACCCCTCCTCGTCCTCCTGTTCGTCTTCTTCCTCTGTTGAGACCCTCTCTTCGAATGCAAGTCCGAAAAGGACTTTTGAGCAAAGTGAGTTGGGTGATCTTTCGAGTTCTAGATCATCTAGGTTGAGAAGAGATGACGATGCGATACCCGTCGATTATGAATCGGATAGTTTTTCTTCTCTTTCTTCCTTGGACGACACAACAATAACGACCACAACCACAACCACGACCACGACGACCACGACCACGACAACTGCAAGCCATGACGATCTTCCCTCTATTCCTTCCCCTAAATTAACCAGGAGACAAAGAAAGCGCTTAGGTTTACCTAAAAACAAGAATCATCTTCATCATCATACTAATAATGATACCTATCATGACAATGAGGCAGAGTGGAGGAAGAATGGAACAGGAAGAGTGGATGTTAGAGGGTTTAGAGAGTTGAGGATTTGAGTAATGGATTGTACATATCAATTTTTTTCTTGGGGAGGGGACAGTGTGTCTGTAGGGGGTTGTCATTATAGTTGTTGGTTGCATTTGATTGGGTTTTTTTTTTTGAGTAGGGGTTTGTTTGTTTGTTTTTCTTTTGGGAGGAATAGTAGGTGACTAATTCGTAAATATATTTATATCGTATAGCAGGTGATGGAAAGATGATAATTTGATATCAGATAAAATAGATCTGTACCCAAGCATAAATATATACATGGTGCTTCTCTTATATCTTGTGACTTGATGGAATTAGGAAGCAGATGTTCAACGTACAATTTAGCCTCCTATAGGTTTCTTGTGGCTTACTCTGACTCAATGCTTTGTGATTGCTGATTATTAATTCTTTCTCTTTATTCATTTACACTTGGTAAAAGGAGTATTCAAGGTAGTGTAGAGATCAGGTGCTCGCTGACATCATAAACTCCATCGACGAGCGCCCTCCTCCACTAATTCTCTGTCAATAAAATCCCTTCTATTGTCTTCGTCTTCATCCTTTTCTTCAATTGGACTTATTCTTTTGTTTTATTGTTTCAGAACTATTTGTCAGCAGTTTTATTGTTCTACTATACGAAAGCAGTGGCCTGGCTGCCGTAGCTGCAGAGTATTTAAGAGCCTTCTGTAACAGAAATTAGGTAGCGAAATACAGGAGCAGTCACTCAGCCCTCACATTATCTCTCATAAATCTACAGGTCAGTAGCCAAACGACAGACGGACGCTGTCGTGCTCACAAACTACTTACCAACAGCATCAATCACTTAATCTCTTCAGTAGCACTTCAATTGTGTAGTTCTGTATGCTTAAGTCTATTGATTTCACTCTCTAGGGCCTCCTTTTGAGTCTACTCACTTCACTCTTCTGAATTTTCTAAGACCTTTCCTTGGTAAAGTGGGCTACGGTGTAGAGGTTGACCCAACCCAGAAGTTGTGGTCAAGCCCAGTTCATTGTCAAGTTCATACTTGACAAGTCAATTCTAAGATAACCTATAGCGATTAGGATAGATCTCATTGATGTATTTTGATATGAGATGGAATATGTGGGCGATTAAGACACCTAAACTCAACTCAGAAGATGGGAAGCTCCATGGGTCATGACAGAGTAGGGTTGTGGCGTTTCTCTGAGTCTACTGTATGGTCTTGATGCCAGAAGATACCATTCTACCTTGTGAACATAAATAATTCGCCCAACAATGTATTTATAACATTTTACTTCAACCTGACCCTTAGATGTTTCCAATTATCTTACTAACCTACACCTGTTACAGGTCCAAGCAAGCTTACTTCCATGCTTTTCTGATTATTGCACTCGCCCGCTCCGCAAGGGCATAACCTGGCGCTTGGGCATGTCCACTTGGAGTATTCGGCTTGAGCAACATAAATCGAGCCAATCGAGTAACCATAGACAAATGTGCTCACCAGGACTGAGAGATCAATGATTCGTAGTCGTCCATTGGTTCCCTTCACTCGATGATCGGGATCAACAACACCCCAGTTCGCCCCTCGTGGCGACATCCCGGCAGAGCCCACGCTATGTAAGTAAGGGACTACTGTTGAGTGGATGAACGAGTTCAGCTCCTCGTTTGTTGTCAAATTGCTGGGGGGAGACAGAGATTCAAATACGGAACCCTCGAATACGGGTGCTGAAAGTAATTTTCGTGCACTCCTGAGAGCTTCCCGCATGATTGCGAGGTCGACAGGCTCAGAAAGCATGTTGACATCAATAATTGGATGGGCAAAGGGATCTGAGCTAGCAAGGGTAATGGTGCCACCTGTGATGATCAATGTTAAAATTAACCCAGACCCAGTATTGTATTCATACGCGAGGTGGGATGGAGATTGATTAATTGAATTTGAAGGGTAGGGACCCCAACTAAAGTTGTTTTGTTTTAGTAAAGACATATCTTTAGAGCAAAATACGGACAGTTTGGAGGTGCAGGAACCAATACATCGGTTGTAGGCGTTGAAGTACTTATCTGCGCGGAGTAGATTTCAATGTGCGGGGAACCAGGTCCTGGAGATGGATCAGAAAACCCATATTCGCTGAAAGGAGGAGCATCGTCTGGGAGGCGGATCCACATGATCTGATTCTTCAAGCGTCCTGGCATCGTGAGCGGTCCTGTGCGTGTTGCATTCCACTCGGATAGTGCAGTATCCAGATCAAAACTGTGAATTTATATCAATTCATATTATTCAGCAAAAAACTTAAGACCAACAGACTCAGTGTTTGGAAGTGTGGTTCTGAAGAGACAGAGGCACTTTTGTTGATCCGAAAAGTTCTTTCCTACACTGGGGTTGTTGACCAATGTCTTGATGCCAATAGCTTCTAGCTCAGTGCCATTCCCGATGCCAGAGTTCAACAGGATCTGTGGTGAACCGATGGATCCTCCTGCTAAAATCACCTCCTTCCTTGCCACGAGCTTTTTTCTTGTACTCTGTCCATCAGCTGCAAACTCGACCCCACGAAAATCCTTATCGTTCTCTACTGGCAGGACACGAGTCACATATGTGTTGAGAAGAACGTGGAGGTTATCCTTGCTCGTCTCCACGTATGCAGTGGCAGAGCTGCTCCTTTCAGCATGACTATCCACCGAGAATAAGTTCCATGCTAGAAGGGGTGAAATTATCAGTTGATATATTTTTGACTGTAATAGTCATATTTCTCACAAATTCCAATTGGCCTTCCGTCGTTCATGTCCAATAGAAATGGGAACTCTTCTGGGATCTCTTCCGTCACTTGAAGAAACATAACATTGATGGGGTGATCTTGGAACTCGGATGTTAAAAACAACTTTCCATCACTACCGTGGAGAGAAGGGTCCACATGTCCTTGCTCTGTCTGGTGTTCAGAGTCTCGAACTAGTTTTTCTGCCTATTTTGTTCTTAAGGTTCAGAGATAATGAACTTTGAGTAAACGATGGACAGACTTTCAGCATGTAAGGCATCATATTGTCCCATTTTAAGCCATCATCTTCCACGATCTCAGCCCATCTATCCCAGTCGTCTTTCGATCCCCGTGTAAACACCATCCCATCTGCAGCATAGTCAATGATATGTGATGGTGCTGACAACTCAACACCTACTGTGTGAACTGCAGCCACCTAGTATCCGTGCCCTTGGATACTGAACAGGTAGCCCATTTGGACTTGGAGTTGTAGTATAATTCCAGTCCGCAGGGGTATTCTGCAGCTGACCGAGAAGCCCCGGGACAACTGTTGCAAAAAAATCTCTGTTCCTTAATATCACCCAAAGTGAGAGTAAGATATTGGGAGTATGAGGACAACCTACGAGGGACCTGCTTCAATAACCAAAATTTTCCAATCTGGATTTTCTGCAAGTCGAGATGCAACAACACCGCCTCCAACGCCACCTGTATAGCTTCTTGAGACCATAAATTCGAATCCAAAATTTTCTATCAGCTTTACCTCCTGCGACAATGAAATCATAAGCGACTTCTTGAGGAAGATCCTCTACGCTCTGGACCAATAAGGCGCCCAACGCAGTTTGGATGCTGTGGACTGTGAGTGCAATTGAGCTAAACTTGATTGTAGACACCATATTGAAATCAGGAACTTGCATACATCTCGAACGGTCTGGTTATTTATGCGGCTCTTCAAATCCCCAGACACTACCATGAGCTACAGAAGATCTGTATTTTGAAGGGTTCGATCAAGTCAGACATCTTATTTAGTTCTTCTCTAGAACACACAGAGTCCGTTCAATCACCTACCACAAAAGAAATGAAGGACCTTCCGTCAAATGTGTTCCCAGGCGTTCCGATTACCGATCATAAAAATACTTCCTCTTCCCAACTCGTGATTCTGACTTCGAATATGGTGGACGAGATTGCATCTACCATTTGCTCATTTGTTAAAAGATGACGCGTACATTTTAGTGTGCTATCTGTAGCTCGGTGCGCATCAAACCCTTATCACAGCCAAAAGCGTGGGAACAATTACCTGACCAATATACGACCACACTCCCTTCAGCAGAGCCCACGATTTCCAGCCCCAGCCTATGCCAAACTCTCTCGCCCTTCTCTCGTAAGTACAGACAGCCGCACAAATGTTTCCTTCTAGAATATTGAGCTTGGTGACCGCAATTCCCAACCAGACAGCGTGACATGCCCTCCGCTTATCAGGCCCATCTCCCTTCTGCAGGCGATCTGGAAAACCCAGAGCCCTCCGATATCTCTAAAGTCAGCCGCAAGAAGAGTTGAGCTCGTCTGGATTACGAGTACATCGACCCTGGCCATTGTCAGTGGTTTATCGCAGCCATGTCGCTCAATTTGATCAGGAGGGGAATACCCGAGTGGACGTGATGCCGTCAAGTACATCTGCGGAAAGTTTCACTCAGGTTCACTTGATTGTTTTTTTCTACGCATACAGCAGCGGGAAACTCTCACAGTAGGACACCCTCAGTCACTACTCTCATTCCCTATACGTAAGAATGTGTTCTGCCCTCAAGCGGTTCGCAGAACTAATCTTTCGTATTCTTCTTTCTCAGTAACGTCGTTGGATTAATTCGGCCATTCACAACCTCGCAGAACCTGTGTTGGTTCGAGATTTATGTGGTACTTCCTGCTCTCATTACCTCGGCGGCGTGTTTATTTCCTAGGTAATACAAACGAGCCGTTTGCCAAATTGCGAGATGTCTGAGATATTTATTTCCTAGTGTGATGAGCCTCCAGTGGGGATAATGATACAGCTATGCTTATCTCAGGCATCACACAGTATGGTAGACAACTGAGGGTAAGCTTACAAGGTTCTACCCTACTAATATACCTAGAACGACAGTGTCTCAGGTGAATAACAAAAAAGAAATGCATCATTTCACTAGGGCTGCTATGTCGTACCGGAGTGCGCCAGTCCCCTTCAACAATCCTACTTGAGACTTTTGACTGGAGAGAGGAGTGCATGAATCGATGTCAAAATCTTCACCAGGTTTGCATCTTTTGACTTTGGACAACACTCTCGACTTCTTTTTCTCTTTCTTCCCCTCCCCTTTCTGCACTGGGAAAAAACGCAAAACGAACGAGGTGTAATAAGATGGTATTACGCTGTTGTGCATGACCTTTTTTTCCTGGTTATCGGTGGGAAACACGGTGGTGGTGACTTGATCTACGGGTGAATAGGTTCTCCAGTCCCATTTCCCCCAGAAGGAGTTGTAAAGCGTGTAATTCTGGGGCCTATTATGCTGTTGATATCGGCGCACCACGAGTCGGAAGGCAATGAATCCCAGCAGCAAGAGCCCCAGGATACCACCGACGACACTGAAAACGATAATTATTTTCGTGTCCCTGTACGGTGGCAAAGCTTGGTCCGAGTTGGAATACGACGATTGTTGGGAGGTACTGGATGAAGGAGTTGGTGATAAAAAGCTCGATGTAGAAAACAAGGACTGTGTTGAAGGAGTAGGAAATTGGGCGGATAAGACGCCTATTGCGGTCTGAGCTACAGCATTGGAGTTGGTTGTCTGTAAAAAGCTGTCTCTTGGAGTAGCTCTCCTCTGTTCACCATCGCTGACTAGTAGTTGGATAACGGACACCATGAATAGGTAGTAAGGAGTAGAAAAAGATTAAAGGCGAAATACAGGGTCTGTTAGGCAACGAATGAAACTAGAGGAAAGGAAAGGAAAATTCTCATCGGTGTCATTAAGGACAAAGTAAAAGATGAAACATTTACACATTTACGAGATG
>Ga0153946_1000253_pt1 | contig 22798 bp, 28 predicted proteins | sample TSNJ030MetaG_FD_104751 | JGI IMG/M metagenome (GOLD analysis project Ga0153946, IMG submission 104751) | Attine ant fungus gardens microbial communities from New Jersey, USA - TSNJ030 MetaG | ecosystem: Host-associated > Fungi > Mycelium > Unclassified | place: USA: New Jersey, Wharton State... | reverse complement strand
TATCTGGAGCAACAACAAGACTTTTTGTAGGTTTTATGCTCAACCCTCTTTCTATTATCAAAGTTCGATATGAGGTGCGTTGCCTTTTCAACGTTTCTGCTGATCTAATCATCAATCATAGAGCAACATGTACCCCTACCAAAGTCTTCTCGGCGCACTTGCATCTACTGTTCGACAGGGCCCTCGCGAGCTACTCCGAGGTTACATGGCTACATCACTGCGTGATGCTCCGTATGCTGGCATTTTTGTCTTGTTCTATGAAGGGATCAAACGTGAAACTTGTGAGTCTCGATTTACCCCTGAATTCATATGACTAATTTGATCAGCATATCTCGTTTCGCCAACGAGCCCATTCCACTCCACCGTGATTCATGGACTATCTGCGGCATCGGCCGGTTCAATAGCAACACTGGCAACCCAACCATTTGACGTTATCAAGGCAAATCTCCCCTCCCTCTGTTTTTTATATCCTGCTATCCTTTAAAAACTTCATACAGACCAAAATCCAAGTTCGTCAAGAAGACAGATATAGAGGATTTCTTCGAACTATGTCCACCATCTGGCAGGTGTGTAAACTTATGAAACACCGTAGCTTGATTCCCACACGAAGATTACTTGTTTTTCTCCAGCAACGCGGCATTCGTGGCTATTTCGACGGTGCTTCTCTTCGCATGTCCCGCAAGGTCCTAAGTTCTACAATAGGATGGGTGGTCTTTGAAGCCTTCCTCATGTTTGTGAGAACTTCGAAACAACACTCATAACAACATTTGATCGGGACAAGTTTTAAAAATATATGGTCCCCTAATGATTCCTCGATCATGCTAGACATTATCTGATAGTCTGATATCATGTTGCTCCACCTCACTCTTATTAATACACTACACACTAGTGGGGAATGAACTCATTGATGTGACTCATTGATGGTGTGACTTTCAAGGCGAGAATCATGAGACTCGTTTGTGAGGCATGGAAAGAAGCTGGGTGCATGTACGTTATGAGTACTCCTTTTGTATGAACTTCGCGACTGTTTGCAGCTGGATGTTTGATGTACCTTCATAAATGGCACCCTAAAAGAGAAAATTGCCAATATTAGCCCAAGAAGTGCTCGAAACGATGGGCTCACAATTTTGGAGTCTCTCCAGTACTTCTCAATGCCCGTCTCTCGTGTAAACCCGACACCACCAGCCCATTCAATAGCTGAACCAGATACCCGTTGAGCCACCTGGCTACTCCAGTACTTGGCCATAGCAGCTTCCTTTGTGAAAGGCCTGCCTTCTTCTTTTTTGCGTGCAGCATTGTAAGTCAGGAGACGGGCAGTTTCGATATCGATAGCTGCTTGGGCAATCTGGAATTGCATACCCTGGAAGTGTCCAATGGGTTGGCCAAACTGTTTGCGTTGGTAGGTGTACGGAACAGCTTTGTCAAAGACACCTTGAGCAAGACCGAGCATCTGTGCGGCAATGCCGATGCGACCTTATGGATCATTCAGCTGTATGGGTGCATCAAGTTGTGGTAAATATTTACCCTCATTTAGAATTTCGATGGCGATTTTGTAGCCTTTACCCTCACCACCAAGGATATTTTCCTCAGGAACTTTGAGATCATCGAAGTTGAGAGTGCATGTTGAGGAAGCGCGGATACCAAGCTTCTGCTCTTTCTTCGCGATTTGGACGCCCATGTCTTTTGTAGCAATAAAACAAGTGATGCCCTTGTAGCCCTTGCTTGGATCAACCTATAATCGATGATATTAGCATCTGAGAAGAAACATCAAGGGAGATATGGATACTGACGGTTGCAAAGATCAGGAAAATATCAGCTTCGTTTGAGTTTGTGATCCACATCTTAGAGCCATTGAGGATGTAGTGGTTGCCTTCCTTCCTGGCACGGGTTTGTAGTGCGAATGCATCGGAACCTGAGGCAGGCTCAGATAGACAAAAAGAACCGAGCTGATGCAAGAGTCAATGAAAATGTCGCATATCTATCGAAGGAGCTTACACTCTTTTCAGCTAACAGTGGTAGCCACTTATCCTTTTGCTCCTGGGTGCCGTAAGTCCGAAACACGGTATTGACAAGGGTATTGTGGACATCACACAATACAGAGACTGAAGGATCAATTTTTGCAAGTTCTTCAATGGCAATGATTGCGGAAGTGAAAGAGGATCCAGCGCCTCCATGATCTGGGCTGGTTTCGATCCCCATCAACTAGAATACACCGGAGTTCTTCCTCAGTGATATTGTCATACATGGAACAACATACACCTTGTTCGAACAGGCTCTTGATGACAGAAGGATCCATATTTTCTTTCTCGTCCATCTCCCGGACCTTGGGACCAACGACATCGACAGCGAACCGCTGGACTTGGGATACCAAGTCAGGCGTAAGACAGATACGATACCTCTAAGGCAGCATACCTGCTTCTCTGAGCATATTCTCCTCCTCAGTAAAGGCGTCCAATGATGTTGGAACGACAGCTTCATTCCTAATACATCTTGATGCCGAGAACCGTCTATTACGAGCGTGTAAGGTCAATATCTGGGGAAGATAATCTGCTCGCCTTGTTGCTTGTGTCGAGAAGACTCGAGTAGAAGATGGAAATGAACGAAAAGTGGCAGACCTCAACATGAGCGGCGTCCCAGAGAGCGAGAACGAACCCTCTTAAAGCACTGAACCTATATTCGAGATGATGGCAAATCACATGCCATTTCCTCGATCTCAATATGCGTCGGCACTTTCCGAGTTTCCACACATCACAATGACTACCAGGTTGCTCACCGTCGTCTTTGCCTTCGCCGCCGCCAATTTTGCACTTGCAAATACTTCTGTCGTTACCTGGTCGTCCTCGAGGTGTGTCTTCTCTCATTGTTGCCATTGGTTGACCTATCGTTTCCTACAAGGTCAACTGCACTGGACACGGTTCCGACGAAGCTTAAGTCGACCGAGTTTCTCAATCATATCCTCAATGATGATCAACTATGTGGTTACGATGCAGTGGCTATTATTGATCAACCCAACGTATATTCTTTTACAGCTGAAGTGTAATAGTCATTCATAATCTCTTTCTAGATGATTAACCTTTCCCCGTCAACCCATATCACCCGCAGCATATCCTCAGCACCATCTTCACGCTCCTTTGAACTTACAGGATCAATAGATTTGCCAAATGCCGCACAATCTCTTTCAGCCCGCTGCGGCGCCCGTTTTCTCAACTACTCACCCGGACCTTCGTCCTCCGGCGACGTCGTTCTCCAAGAGGGCATAAAACATGTTCTATGCCTCAACATGCTTGATACTCAACATAGCTCTGACGTCGAGGAACATGGTGCGTTTAGATAAAAGTATGAATGGTGTCGGACTTCTGACACGCTTCTACTAGAATCAGCTCTTGCAGCCGAACTTGCAGCTATCTCTTCCGTCTTTCGTTCCTATTTTATAATTTACACTGGCTCTGGATCATCAAAACTGCAAACCCGTCAAGCGCCAGATATTTTCTCCCGACCTGCTATCGACGTCACTAGCAACAATTCTTCATTGCGTCAACCTGCTAATCCGCCGGCTCATGACCCTACCACCTCTGTATTCTTCACGACTGGTCTAATTACCAGTCTACTTATCGTCTTTTTTATTCTCCTCCCTGTGCTCATTGTGGGTGTCTCGGCTCTTGCTAGTATCCAGGCCCCTACACGCATGGAGGCACCAAAAGGATTCAGTGCGGTTGAGAAGAAGAACCAGTAGTCATCCTAGTTCTGTACTTTTCCTTATATCCTAAATGGGCGGACCACTTGCAATATAACTTGCTAGTTATGTGTACCTTGTACGACCGATTACAGGATAATAGTTACAAACAGGTATGTGTAACCAAGAAATATAGAATACAATGCGAGTGATAAATGAAAGCGACAATAAGTGATGTAATGAAAATAGTAAATGGATATGGAATCTAACCAAACCCATCAGAAAATGAAAATCGAACTGAGAGTTAAGAATCAATCTCTATGCCATCCGCACCATCCGTAACCTGTCCCATGATATCCACTATAGCCAAATGCATCGGTAAGATCGGATTACCACTCATCCTCCCCCCACTCAAGAAACCCATACTACTCTCGCTTTGTGGCGCCGACATCCTCCACCTCGCCTGAGCGAGCACACTCAACTCATAGAAATTCCTCGTTACATCTCTATGAACATTTTTTAATTCCAACAACGTCATCGTATACCCATCTTCATGAGACTTCTTGACTAACGACGCAGGATACCAAAACGCTGCAAGAACGTGAATATGAAGCATCGATATAGACGTATTCGGTGCTGAACGTGGCACACGAACGAGACACGTTGTCGATCTCGGGACCAGTCCTACAGGATGAGGCATCGTCGACCCAGTAGCTGAATCCGCTGGCAACTCTATTGGCGACACCGTGGATGTAGAAAGGACATTTGCGCCAGCAGGTCCAGCTGCATTGATTTCCGAACTCCCATCGCCCATTCCGCTGCTGCAACTCGAAGGATCCGCAACATAAGGTAACGATAGCCCAATATCAGATTGACTAGGTGGAGTGGCAATGGGCAATACGATATTTGGATATAGAGCATAAGTCGTACTGGACGCATCCGAAAATATATTATTTGTTTTGACATTGGGCGTAGTCGGAATTGAGGCAGATGGAGGTTGGTGTGAGGTAGCAACATCCAAATTCAATTTCGTGAATAACCAAGGACTATCCGGATCTGCACATAAAAGCGAAACGTGTACGGCTTTAAGATGACTCGTCGGTATCACACCAGGCAACAAATTCGTCCATGCTTAATCAATATACATCAGTGAAAAGCACATAAAAAATCTGAAAACGAAGACACAAACCTGTCAATTCTGTTTTACCCATAACGCCAAGTTTTGATATTACAATCCTCCACTCGACATTTGCTCTCCTAGCGAATCCGACTATAAACTCCCAAACTTTCTTTAACGCCAACACTTCCTCATGACTCACACCAACACCCGGGATCCCACTGAATCCTTGACTAGCATCGATATGGATAGTACCGCTGGCACCACTGGCACAAACCCCAGTAGTCGGACCAGCATTCCCATCCCCATCCCCATCCTGCTGTTCATTAGCACTCTTCACGAGCCAAACCCCCTGGTCCCAAGCCTCTCCCCTCTGATCAACACACGCAACCATAACCCACTTCCCACAGCTACTGAATCTATACCCAGCATGCAATAACGTCCACCTATCTAGAACATCCAAGCTTGCGTGTATACCCCTTACATACGTAACTTTGTTATACACCGGCCTCGCAATCGTGAAAATCGGTTTTTGTAAGAAGGCTTTCACAATCAGCGAAGTGTTATCAGGTTGAAACGTTCGTGCGAAAGATTGGGTCACAGCGACCAATATCTGGTTATATAAGTTTACGCAAAAAGACTCGAGTTGGTTTGTGTTGGATGGATCAGCTTCAATATGATTGATTGCATGTTCTGGGATGAGTCGGAGCAACACTTGATTTTCAGGGAGGCTCTTGAGTGCTTTCTGCACAGTGGAGAGTATTTGGCGAAAGACGGGAGAAGAGAGGGTCATCAAGGTGACAGGCACGACGAGGAACAGTAGGATGGGTGTTGATATCCCAGTGAGACCAGTTGTGAAAGAGGCTATCATCAGAACGTTAGTTCACGTAAAACTTTCTCGCAAAGAACAAGAAACATACCAAAAGTCTTTCTGAATGATGTATCAAATCTCAACGATACCAAACCATCCTTGATACATGATGTGCTCGTCCCATGCTTTAGTTTACCCAGATGCTTGGTCTATCAAACCATCAATATCCCTGTCAAAAGAAAAGTATAACTACACACCTCGTAGGCGTTACACACACTCGCAAGCCAATTTGCAACTTCCAGCTGCCGATGCTGTTCTCCATCATCCGCGAATAACACGAACACTGTCCCATCCTTTTCCCCACTCTTCGGTCCCAAACCAAGCTTCTCCCAGAACCTCAAAGCGGGCGGTAAAACGGTAATGATAGCGTCACCTTTACCAACTGAGAGTTTCGGAGGCATTAGAACCTGCAGAGCTTGAGATTTGTCTGTGGCCAGAGAATCATTGGATGAATTCGCTGAGAGTAGGCCATGGATGATCAGGATGGAATGTGAAGAATGTGAAGAAGAGAAAAGTAAACGCACTCAAACCGAAGATATCATCAACTCCCAACCCAGTTTTCACACCCTCCAACCTCCCCAACACCTTTTCTACATTTTTAACATCACTAACCCAAACCTCTGTTAATCTCTTCCCTCCTGCCCCACCGATAGCCCCACCACCACAACTCTCGTCCTCTCCACTCAAATTCAGCGAAACATCAAACATATGATTCGCAACCCACATATCCCTCCAAACAACATTCTCTACCGCCTCCTTTGCAAGGACATTGACAACCACTTCCAATGCTCTCCGTTTCTCCGCTGTCAATCCTAATCCCGCAGCTGGAGAAACAGGCGTAGGGACATTTACAACAATGTTCCCTCCTGTTCCTGCCCCATGTAGACCACTACTGCTACTACCAACGCCGACGATAGCCCCAGTCCCAATAGCTGATCCTGGTGGGCGTAGAGGTTTTGAAAGCGGCAGCAAATGTGCATGTTGAAATTGGGTATGTAGAAGTGTTGGACCAAGCGGAAGATACAAGGGTGGTGGAGTATTCGAACGGGATGTATCTAGTGTTTCTTCTTCCTTGTCTTCTGCATCCTCTCCTTGATCCATATCAGAACCGTCATCCTCGGACTGAGAAACTTCATCTTCTGAGTTTTCAAACTCAGAACCTTCGATAGAACCTACCAATGACGATCGGTGGACTCCCCATTCCCTCTGTTCACCAATCCCCCAAGGCAAAATTCGCACATTCTTTCCAGTCCTACCGCTCTGCAACGCAAGTCTCCTCTTCACTCCTATCAATTTCCTCATGACTCCGACTCTAGGATCTGTTATCGCGTCATAACGAGGTCGCCAACTCTCAGCATGTGCATCTTGAAGAGTCGTGAATCGAAGCACCCCGGAAGGTAGAGAACGCTTTCGTACTGTAACGCGAGATTTCACAGAAAACAAGGGCGGGAATCTGGGTTCATCAGGTGGTGGACTAGGTAATCCAAATTTTCCCATGGGCGCATACTTGTCATCTGATACACGATGGGACTTGGCAAAAGGTATAGGATCAAAGAAGCCTGCATTTTTGCGCAATTCAACAATTTCCGGGCAGCCATGATGCCGTTGCACGTCACGCTCTAAATGTACGTTCGGCGTTTGGGGAATCCCATCATTAAAAGGTGTTTTCGGATCCCCTCCTGGGGTAGAAGAGATTGGTTCTGAAGAGATAGCAGAATCTATATATTCCGCAGACCGAGGGGTGAGCCCATCAGGAAAGATAGAAGACCAAGGACCGCCGGGGTGTGGTAAAGGTAAAAACTGCGAATGAGGACTCGCGTTTGAAAATCCAGGTTCAGAAAGATGAGCATCCCCAAACAAAGGTGGCGGCGTGGCCTGTAAAGTATTAGGTATAGAATTCACGATTGGAGGTTGCTGTTGTAGAGGAGGTGGAGCGGGTACTGCGTTCGTCGATGGTCGATCAAAGAAACTAAAATCATCGTCTGTAAAATCGTCGAGCTCCATACCAGAACTAACTCCGAAATTCATCCCATGAGAAGTGTCATGATTGTACGCAGTTGACCTGTTCCCAGGACCAGCGGAGCTCAATCTTGAATCGTCGCCTAAATCCATATTCATGCCACTCATGCCAAAATCCATACCAAAATCCATACCCATATCAGACATCATATATTCAAAAGGGTCATAGGAAGCTGATGGTATGGGAGGTGTTTGACTAGATCCAGCGCTATTTAGTGCCTGTGAAGCTGTAGGTTGGGGAACAACCGGGAGGACTGGGGAAGTATTCCCTGCAGTGGGGACTATGATGGTATCACCCTGAGGTGGGGATGGGTAAAAGTTCTGCGTCGGTAGGTTTGAAAGCGTGGGTGTAGGAGTGTGTACTACAAGGGGTGGTACAATTGAAATATTTAGAGGTGTCGCATTTGAAGACATCGATGGGGCAGTACGTGCGATCAGACTAGGAGAATGACCTTCGCGCTCTCGTTTGAGTCGTTCTCGCTCACGTTCTCGGTCTTTGGCAACATGATCGACATAGCTGCTGACCTGAGCTGCAATGGTCCGGATATTTCTAGATTTTGAAAGAGTCAATGCGCGGAAAGCTTCAAGCTCGGCAGTCGGTGAACCCAAAAGACAAGGCCGACGAAGACAGACGGTAGATGGGCACTCAGCTTGAAGTGCAGAGATACTGAGAAGCTTGGGAGATAACTGCAAGGGGCCAGGAAGGTCAGGGGTGTAATCTAAAGGGGATCGGTTGAGGGCAGGAACAAATGCTAGGCACAGACGGGTTGGATAGATGAAGGTGATTCCTTTATCCTCTCCTCGTTTATTTTCGACACTGATCCACCCAATGATAAATGAAGAATCGAGAGACGGTTGTCCATGGCCTTTCAGTGAGTCTGAAAACTGGCGCTGTAGTGCAGAAATAGGACCAGAGTAGGTAGTCAAAAAGTAAGCTGGGGTGCCATAGGGAAGAAGGAGGATCGGTGATCGTGGAAGAGGCAGAGATGAATGTAGAGGAAGATAGGGTGTTGGAATAATTGAGGGCCGAATAATGATAGAAGATGCAGTTGGTTGGAGCTGGATGTGACAAAATATGAGGGGCCTACTGAGCGCCTTGTACTCCCAACCAGAGCCCCAGTCAGAGCCCGGGGTGAGTTGCTGGTGGGAAATGAGGAAACCATCCTTGCAGCGTTGGACACCGATGTTAGAGGATACTATACTGTCTATGAGACGAGTTCTGAGTGCATCAAGAAAGTGTGAGAGGATATGACGGGGCTGTTCATTAATCTCCTGAAAAGGAAAACAGAAGGCAGGCGTAGGCGCTCGAAGACCTTCAAAGTGCAAAGCATTCATCGCAGTGACTGCAGCCAGACTTTGAACTGTGGATGTTATTGAGAAGACATAGAGAGCTGGACTTTGGCCGAGCTGGACACTGGGAAGAAGGGCATCCTGGATATCTTGTGAAGAGACTAGATGGCGGCGAGCAGAGTCAAGAACATCTGGCAGAGAAACAGCAGGCGCATCGGGAACGAGCTGGACAGCAGCGACGGCCTGTGCTGGGCCAAGAGGGATGGCGGCAGCGAGGAGGAAAGCGTCGAGCATGGCGGACGAACAGATCGTGGGCCGGAGAAAGCCGAATTTGGAGGAGAGAGCTGAGTGTGAAATTTCAGTTCTTGTCTTGCACCATGTCCTCCTCCACTGCCGTCCGCACCCTCACCGTCGCCCTCGACAGCGGCCATGCACGCGTTCTCTGCATTGCGGACATCCGTGGCAAGCTCTCAGCCCTCAACGACCTTGCGCGTCAGGAAAATGCTGCCGCGATCATCCATACAGGCGACTTTGGCTTTTTCGAGGCAAATAGCCTCGACCGTATAACAGACCGCACTCTTCGCCATGTCACCCAGTACTCACCCCTCATTCCACAGGCCCAGCGCACACATCTACTCTCCGCAGATAATCCCGACCTTATTCGGTCGACGGTCAACATCTCTCTCCTCTCCGAGTTCCCTCTCCTCCTCGCAGGTCAGATCAAGTTCCATGTGCCAGTGTTCACGGTATGGGGTACCTGTGAGGATGTCTCTGTCCTGGAAAAAATCAGAGCAGGCGTATACAACATCGAAAACCTCCATGTTATTGACGAAGCAACAACTCGTCTCCTTGACCTTGGTGGAGTCAAACTCCGCCTCTTCGGCCTTGGAGGTGCGCTCGTGCCTCACAAGATGTTCGACAACGGGGAGGGCAAGGCAACAATAGCCGGCGGTGGCGGCACCATGTGGACTACCGCTCTGCAAGTTGGCGAGCTCGTTGACACGGCACAACGCGTGTATGACCCCTCAGAAACACGTCTCCTAGTCACACATGCCAGTCCAGGACGCGAGGGCATCATTTCTCAGCTCGCCCTTGTTCTAAAATCAGATCTTACCATTTCAGCTGGTCTTCACTTCCGTTACGCCACCTCCTACAATGAATTCAGTGTCCAACCTGATTTTGAAGGCTTCCGCCACAAACTTACCATGGGAAAGGAAGGCTGGGATAAAGTATGGGACAGCGTCAAAAATCAAGTTGACCTCGTGATCGATGAAAATCAACGGATCCTACTTGAAAAGGTTCTTACAGTTGTCAACCGGCTTGCTATACCCCAACCCTCCACCGGTCCCGGCGCGACTGCCCCTGGTGAAGAACCAGCGTGGAAAAACTGCTGGAATTGGAATCTCTGTGATGCTGCCTACGGTTCACTCGTTCTTGACGTGAAAGATGGCCGTGTCAGCTCAGAGCTAAAGAGTCAAGGTACGCCTGCTGCTCTTCCCAACATCATTTAAACTGATAATTCCCCGAAACAGGCTTCAATTATGCTTACCGTCGCAGTGCAACAATTGCTCCGGTTTCCAGTTCAGCAACATCAGCACTCCAGACCGTCAACGGCAGTCAGCCACCAACCAAGCAACCAACGCCTGCCCCCCCAGCGCCCTCTGAAAAGCATCTACCCCCACATTCAGCTAACAAATCTAGTGCGACGACGACCCCACCCCTACCAACTGTAGCTGCTACTCCACAAGCAGCTTCCGCCTCAAGTGCTCCCAGCCCTGCTCTATCCATATCGAAAGTGAATGGCGATACACCTTCAGACAAGGGAGGGTTCAAGAAAGACAAAAAGCGGGACAACAGACGAGAAAGCAAGTCTGGCAGAAATACGCCTGACGTGCCTAAAAATAACGGGACACCTTCTATTCCCGAAACGTCATCGACGCCTGCAACCGGAACACCTGAACCGACTGAAGAACCGAAATCTCCTAGTGACTCGACACGGTCAGGTGTTCGCTCACATAAACCTCATCGACCTGCGCGTAATCCATGGACTATCTTTATGAAGATGCCACCGACGACCTCAGTCACCGAGGAAGATATCAGAGTGTTCTTTGCCGAAGCCAAGCAAGAAGTAAGTTGACAATTCTTTCATCATCTCATCATCTCAACCGACCTTCTAGATCACCAGGATCACTCTTCCTCATCCGACGCATTTCAGACTGGCATATGTTGAGTTCAGCGATGAAGCAGGTATGAAAGCCGGGTTAGAGAAACATGCCGAGGTATGTCATTCCTTCCCCTGTCCTCTTCCTCTACTTACATTCAATACATAGAAAATCAAAGACATCACACCTGAAGTCAAACAAGCGATAGACCGCGATTCGCGTGATCCTCCATTTAGAGGTCGTGGCCGAGGACGAGGTGGCGCAGGATTTGCAGCCAGGAATTTTTCACAAGCTGGATTGGCAAGAGGTGGACCGAGAAATAACTCTCATGGAGATGGTGTCGTCCCTCCTGCTGCAGCATCTGCTGGTGGTGACGCTTAGGCCAGTAATTGACCGTCTGTTTGGTCTTTGTATGATGGTGATGAGTTGAGATGATTTATGATGTTGGTATCGCATTTTTTTTCCAGAACTGATTTCTTGCCCTTTTTCCAGGGTTTTGTCACTTTTCTTTCTTTCTCCCGCAGTTCGATGTTCACCTTTGTTTCTGTCCATTGTCCAACATATATTTTGGTTGATTTGGATCTGCCTACTACTTGCGCGTATATACCATATATCACCATATATCATTCATGCATATACTCGTAATTGTTTTGTTTCTGTTCTCTATCTCTAAATAGAACTCTAACATACGTTGTGTAGTTCCACAGTCATTATGTGTCGAGTTCATATGAATCATACAGCATTGAGTATAGTCAGTAAGTAGCTCATTGCTCAGTGCGCCACTTGTCTTAACGAGTCAAATAATGAACAACGGCATATCCAAGAATGAACGATGGCAGCCATGGGATTGAGTTAAACCCGGCCCTAAATATATTGTCAGACCCAGTGGTATCTGCATCGCTAGGCAATTTGGATGAGCCTCGGGTGTGCTAGTGAATATTCACATGTTTGCTAGCGCACTATAAGTTCGTAGCACGTTCCGCTTGGAACATTTGTCTTTTGTTGTTGACGAGAGTGTCTCGATAGCTCCCTCTCTTTCAGTCGGCTGCTGTCTTAGTTGTGTTTTTCTTCTCCCTTCTACATCATCTCGACAGCCTTCAAACGCGTGTATTACACACAATATTATTCGAAAAATGGGCGAAAACGAACTTAGGTATCGCACCACCCAAACAAAGCCTAGTTTGCAACAAGTCTTCATCGTCTTCATCATTTCATGACAAACATCAGCATTGCAGACCTTGATTGAATCCTCCGCGGTGGTCGAAATTCGGTGAAAGGAACACAAAAGACCCAAATCTCCGTACATAGTGACGTCGTCATCACAAAGACATTCTTCGAAACAAATTCATCTACTTCACTGTTGACGTCCGTTGTATGATACAGAACACTCCGAATGCGGACGGACGACTCCTCGGGTAATTGTCGACGAAGCAATGTAAACTACAACATAACACCACGGAAACAAATCACCCCAACAATACTTGATCGATCTGTCAATTGTCATTTTCCTCGGAAATTTGAGCGTCTCGAGCATCCAAGCGGACCAATTGAAAGTTGAACCCGGGATCAATGACCAGGTATGTCTACAAACCCGGGTCTCCATATTTCCCTGGTCGCCATCTTGCCATCTCAGATTTTGGGCCCCTGGACAACAAGATTTGATTTTATGATACGTACCCTGAAGACCGAGCCTTGTTACCGAGGAGTACTCCTTAGACCGCTAAGATTATCAGACAATGATCCTTTTTCTCGGAAATTTGTTCCTCGGTCTACAATGTTTTTGTGCCATTTTCCTTTGTGTCACTTGAAGATCTCTCAACTTGTTTTCACCCATCATACAGACCTGTATCACGCATCATAGCTGTAAGTCTTCTTCCCTCCTTACTTACGACGATTCCTCGGCTGAACAGAGCAGGTCCCTTTGTGGGGTTTGAGGATGTTATGATCGCCTGTCGTTATCTTTTCCCCAAGTAGTCTCCAGTAAAACTTGCATGCGATCTCCATGATTTATAAGTACATTGTGTATGATGATCCCATGCGTGATAATGATATGTGAAAAAAAATGCAGAAATAATAAGTTAGTATTATAAAGCGTCCTCGAACAGGAGTTTTCGGGGTTTACTGAGAACAGGCGCGGGCCTGATCAGCGCGGGCCTGTAAATAAGCGTTAGCAACGGAGATGATCACATTGTTGTGGCGCAGGAAGAAAAAAATTCTCACATCGAAGTCCCGCACATCGCAGCAGGGTTGCCCATAATAATACTTTCAGATACACCTGAGATACTGTCCTTCTTTCCATATGCCGATGCGTCAAACAAGTGATCTGTTGTCTTCTCGAATGATGCTAACATCAGAACGCTGTCTTTCATTTTGGCTACTCCAAACCGCGTAATTCCAAGGACCTCGCCCTATATTTCGTTGACCGTCGGAGTCGGAGGTCAGCACACGCTGCATTATCAATTGGTGTTACGTTGGTGTTACTTGCCTTATACGTCATGACATCACCGAGCAGCATAACGTGCCGCGGATCGATGATCATATCATGCGACTTCATAGTATACTGTATTTCGTTGATGATAGTCCTTCTCGCTGCTTCAATTCCTAAGACTTGAGCTACTTCAATGACGTGATTAGATGTGGTAAACTCTCCGATGACTCCTAATTATATACGTGAGTGGTATACTCGTAATTGAATCAGTTACGCCGAACCTTCAGTGATCATACACTTTTGTAAGCCATATCCCTCGACCAACAGCTCCTTATCGCCTTTCTTGCCCTTGGCGTCATCCTGATCCTTTATATTGATGACAGCACGTGAAATAGTTGGCACACCCTTGACAACAATATCGGGAAGACCTCTCTTTAGCTCATGCAGGCGATAATATTTGTCCAATCCATCAACATAGATACGAAGTCGGTTTTTGCGAGGAATGATGATGATAGACTGAAGATGAATGAGAAACAAGTATACTGGTAATCAAGTTATCTGACTTCACCTCTTGTTTAATTTTCAGCTTTTTTGCATTTACAATGGCCCATTTGATATCGTCCAAGGTGAGCTCAAGCTGATTAGGGAAGAGTCGTCGATGAAAAGCCCTTCTTAGGGCACAGGAACGCACCTGAAGTTTCCGAATCGCCTCTGTGTCAACAATGACACCAATATAAGCATATTCAGGCGACCAGGCTTCCTCCAAAACACTAGCAACCTGGATGACAGTGAATAACACCATGTGATAACAGATTATACATACATCTCCCAGGAGAGTCTTTTCAAGGCGCCCTTTCACTATCCGTGCCGAGGCCTCACTATCGCGTGTCACAAGCTTGCAACTGATGATGGGTGTACTGATGGCCTTGGCGGCATTGATGATCTCTTTGATGCGGGGTACTCCGAGGGTAACATTCATCGATGCAACTCCGGCGAAGTGAAAAGTCTTCAACGTCATTTGAGTTCCCGGTTCACCGATGGACTGAGCCCCAACGGCTCCGACAGTAGAACCTACGACGTGTCCATGTAAGTGCTTATACGATAATCAGTGGGAAAGCTCCTACCTGGTTCAATCCGAGCTTTGACATACTTTACCCAACAGGCATGAAGGAATGTCCTCAGTTGAGTTTCTGTCACCTTCGTTTTGTTTTCCACGATCGTAATTTCAGCCTCTGTGTAACTATGAAAAGTGAAGCCAACGTGCGTCTGAAGTGCACTTGCCGGTTGCGCCCATTGTTAGGTCAGTTTCCGCATCCCATTCATCTTCCCGTTCCAATGCTTCAAACATACCGCAACTCTTGCGATTTTCCGCGATCCTACAAGCGACGCGATCATAGATGAATTTGCGGACAGCGTTCAAGTAGATCTCTGTGCATTCATTAGCGAAGCGTGGTGTCTCTAGTTCTTTGTCTGTTATCTCAATGATTTCGAAGGGTAGTAAGCTTCGACCTGCACGACCTGCTGATGCCTGTGAATTCATGCACTTCAGAAAAAGTTTCGAAATAAAAGTCTTCAAACTCACAGAGATATGCATCCACGCCCGATCCAAATCAACCGGCTGTGCATCACCTTCTAGGCAAGCAGGATCCAAACCATCATCTCCGTATCGGAATTGGACAACACCTCCAGTTGAATTTCTGACAGAGAGGTCGTACTGTGTTGTTAAATCTTCCAGGGCTTTCATCAACCGACGTTGCATATAACCAGTTTCGGCAGTCTTGACCGCAGTGTCAACCAAACCCTCTCGACCTGAGATAGCATGAAACAGGAACTCCGTAGCAGCCAAACCTGAGTAGAAACTGTTCCTGACAAATCCCTTCGAAGGAGGCTCCTTCGACTTCTTTGGGAAGTGAGGAAGGGAACGATCTTGGAAGCCATTAGGGACACGGTGACCAGCGATGATTTGTTGCCCTACACAGGCAACCATCTGCGACACATTGATGACGGAACCTATTCATGCCTAAATATTCCAGCAAAGTCCGCGGATGATGGATATTCACACCTTTTGAACCACAAGTTGCCATGATAAGAGGGGCATTGTGCCTGCTCAACTCTTTCATGCAGATCTGACCAACGGCTTCACGGACTTTGGACAATACCGACGAAATGAGGGCTTCAAGAGTCTGTTCCTGATTGCAACCAGGCTTATTCTCGAGCTTGCCTTTCTTAGCCAGGGCAATGAGGTCTTGGCAGTCATTGTAAGCCTTCTCTACGAGCGATTCCTTCCTAGCCTTGAGTTCAGGTCCAGGGATAACATCATTTATGCCGAGAGAGAAACCGTAATTAGCTAGTAGGGTCAAAATCAGGCTGTAAGCGACGTAGAGACAGCAGGAATCGCTAACTCACCTAGGTAACGAGCACAAAGCTTAGCAAGCCGATTCATAGCAGCAGCAGCCTCATGAGGTCCGTAGTCCCGCAATATAATTCCGAAGATCGATCTCTTCTTACCGCTGCCAACAGTAGCTTTATCCATAACTCCACACATGATCTCACTGTTCACAACCACAAGCCATCCGTCATTAGGCGAAAGGTCATTAGCGGGAGTCATTCGTTCCGGGTAGTTCTCAGCTTTGGCCTCCTCCCACTTGTTACACTTCGACTCGACGTTAACAAAGATCTTGGATTGCCGGTTGGGTCGCATGAGAACATTGAAGATTTGTTTCCCTGTCCATAATCTAATCGGTTTCCAAATGGTGGGAGGTGGAATATCAATCTGCATATTTGCATCACCAAGGTAGGAGCAAATTTGAGTAAATTGTTGGCGGTCTAGGAAAGTATCCCTGCGAGAGAGTAAGAACGATGCTGTGATGAAATCTTGGATGGCAGCGATGACAGGATCGCCGTTACGCGGTGTAACCAGATTGTGTTTGACACTCATGAGTTCGAGAGCTTCCGTTCTCGCTTCTTCAGTCTGAGGGACATCTGCAACATGGGTTTGTGCTGATTAAAAGTAATTGACTGGCCACGTACGAAGGTTCATTTCGTCGCCATCAAAATCTGCATTATAGGGTCCACAAACACACTCGTTCAGCCGGAACGTCCGCCATGGCCTTACTTTTGCCTAGAGACGTTAGAGTTAGTCCGAATCCCCGACAGACAATCCGGAAGGCACTTGCTCTATGACACATGATGGACAGCTATTAAAAGGGTCTTAGTCAATTCCACTATCAGCAAAAATCTAACGTACTTTGTGTAGACTTGGTTGTCGATTAAAAAGAACAATGTCACCGTCGATGACATGTCGCTCAACTACATCTCCAGCGGCCAACCCATCTGCGACCGAATTCCTATTCGCGAATTTCAAGAACTTCTTCGTCTCACCACGACTGACATAATTTGCTCCTGGGTACACATCAGGACCATTCCTCACGGCTATCCGTAAAACATCTATATTATGAGTTGTAGCACGCTCAGGATAAGTGAGAATTTTTGCAACTCTTTCTGGCACAGCGACTTCATCAATACAAAGATTAGGATCAGGAGAGATGACCGTTCGACCAGAGAAGTCGACACGTTTCCCAGATAGGTTTCCTCTGAAACGACCTTGTTTACCTTTCAATCTCTGGACAAATCCGCGAATCGGTTTCTGGCCTGGTTGTGAAGGTACGCCCGGAAGCTCTGAGTTGACATACATTGCAACAGAAAGCTGAAGAAACTCCCATTGTTCCTGCGCAGAGTTATGAAACCATGACGAAACCATAATGCAACAGGGCTACTCACCATGAATTGTGGAGTTGGTGCACCACGTATTAGACCCTGTTTGATAAGAGCATTGGTGAACACAATCTCCGTCAATTTCACGGTCAAATCATCCTCATTCGAAGCGCCATCCTGAGCGACTGAAGGCCTGATGCAAACTGGTGGAACAGACAAATACTGCCAGATGAATTCTTCGGGTCTGCCCCATTCAGGCTGCAATCCTAGAAGTTCGCAGTCCTTCAAATACAAAGATGAGGATGAAATGGAGCATAATGTTCGGTGTACCCACCTCGTCACATATCCGTCGGAAAAGATCCAGTACCTTCAGAGGGCTCAGTTCTTCGTGTACTGCTTTATTGATATATATTGCCAGTTCTTTCTGCGCCTCGATTGCGGGTGCGAACGTCTTCTTCCACTTTTCCATCTCCTCTGCCGTCTTCTTTGCACGAAATTTGTCGTGAATAATTTTCAGGGCTCCTGCCTTCTTGACAGTTCCATTGGTCGCCGAACAATAAGGGCAATGCACGACCTTACGCGCCATACTGTTGACTGCTTTAGACAATGACTGACGTTGTATATTTTCGAGATTTGGTCGTCGAAACCGTCGGATATAGTTCCGCCTGTCTGGTTCCTCCAGTAACACTCGTGCACAGGTCTGAATAGATGATGAATTGTAAGATTGATGTAAATCGTAGACTACTCACCTTGCAGATAGCCTGAAGAATTGAAATTGTGTGCTTGAAGTAACCGATATGGAATACGGGAACAACAAGTTTGATGTACGCATAATGACCTACACAGTTGACGTAGGATTGACCACAAGTCTCGCAGAAAGCGTTCTTTTCAGTTGTGCCCTAAAAGCAGGCAGTCAACTGGTAAGCCATGAGTGTCCACGTGTTCAGCTTACGAGACGCCTGTCTAGAACACCATTTTGCACAGGTAATCGGTCGGTCGGAGTATACAGATCGCGGTGGGTGACCTCAAACTCGGAAATTTTGACAGTGTCCTGGATATTAAGAAGACTGAACTGAATATTTTTTCTGATTAAACATAAGTCTCTCTGTGTGAGAACTCAACCCGAACATACATTACTTGTGGACTTTTGTGGGAGACTGCCTCCTTCATGACTGGGATCAACGGGCAATCATATCAAAAAGTGTGATGTAATGTGACATCGGACGCGTGACGACTTGCGCGTCCAGCATTAACACAACTTATCCTCTATCATGTCCAGGACCTCCTATGACAGGTCAGGATGCATTGGTTTTTGCATAACACTCAATTCCTAACTTTATCTTATAGGTATCTTACAGTATTCTCGCCGGAAGGTCGCCTGTACCAAGTTGGTAAGTCGTTGCATCTGCGATCGCCTTGTATACATTGATTGCAGCCTAGAATATGCATTCAAGGCCATTTCTGGCTCTGGACATACTGCGATTGCAATACGCGGGAAAGATACGGCCGTAGTCATCACACAACGGAAGGTCCCTGTGCGTAGCTCAATCTCAATCTTTGGGAGAGCCTTATTCATGTATTCACTCTCAGGACAAGCTCTTGGACGCATCAACAGTAACTCATCTTTTCAGTATTACCCCCTATATCGGCTGCGTAATAACAGGACTCGTAGGTAGGTGACAGGTACTTTTAGATCGCTAAAGCTAAGATCATGATGTAGCCGATGCCCATGCGCAGGTCGCTCGCGCCCGTACCGAGGCTGCCGATTTTCGCTATAAGTTTGGTTACGAAATAACCCCAGATGGTCTCGCACGTCGAATTGCAAACATCAATCAAGTATACACACAAAGAGCTGCTATGCGTCCATTAGGAATTTGTAAGGGTACTCTGGATCTTTTCATTCATCCCATATTGAGCTTGGTTGACAGCCATGATCCTGATTGGAATTGATCCAGAATTTGGGCCTCAGTGCTTCAGACTCGATCCTGCAGGTTATTTCGTCGGATACCATGCTACAGCTGCCGGTCAGAAACAACAGGAGGCAATGAATCAACTGGAAAAGAAATGGAAGAAATTAGATTCGGGTAAAGGTGCAGATGAGCCTGCCAAGGCAGGACAGACCCTAAGTCGAAACGAAGTTATTGAGGTGAGAAGTATCGATATCTTCATGGTCCCCTTTTGTTTCTAATGCTTTACTTTGCAGATGGCTGTTGAAATTATGTCGACAGTTCACGCGACAGACTATAAATCAGGTGAGATAGAAGTAGGAATTGTCTCGTCCAGTGAGGAAGACATTAAATTGAGAGGAAAATGGCGGGTGATGGGTGAAGCAGAGATTGAGCATCACTTATTGGCTTATGCAGAAAAAGACTAGTATTTCTATTGTTTTTGTTTTTGAAGGGAGGGGTATCAGTTTCTGCCGTAGGAAGATGCACCTCCAGTCTACCAGACATTTGAGTTGTATATTATAAGAATATATCAAGGTCAAAAACGCACCATAATGGCCTCCATCTCCGAGTCCTCAAGTTCTCTTACTCTAGGGTTCCAGAAATGCGATGGAGCTTCCCAAAAATTCCTGAAAGCCATTCCAGCTGTATCCCTGTGGTGACTAGTAGAGTCTGATGCTTGACTTGATTGCTTCGTGAGAAAGTCAGCGAAGTGTTCACGGATTTCTGGCGACGCAGCAGGATGAGGGTGCGGTGCCTCCGTTGCTAAGCAGGGCATGAGAGAAACTCAGAAAGAAAGGACAAGGCATGCTTACTCGATGGCCATTGTCGTTTGCCAATGAAACGAATCAACGGTTGGTGGGATCGAGCCGTGGACAAACGCAAGGACGGGAACATGGATTTAACTAGCCAAGAAGTTCGGCTTCCAAATATGGTGGCGGTGCTTGACATGCGACATGCGAATAGCCTCGTGACTGTATTTTTATAAATTTATAACGCTCGATCGCAGTAAAGTACCTAGTACCCTACTGTACACAGCCCAAACTACAAAGAGAAACCTAACGAGAAATGTAAAACAAAACCTAGATCACTCGCAACTGACCCAGACACAAGAGGAGAAAAAAGGCAGAAAGCAGGAACAAAGGAGCACCCCGCGTTAAGTGATGTTACTTGACCAAGCGAACGCTTCTGGGTTGTCTGTTAGGAACAGGACATAATTTTTGATCACCATGCGATCACCATTGTTGTAGATGAACCGACTGGAATTGTTCAGAATGTGAGCTTTTTGTTAATTCTAAGCTGTAAGAATTGGTGGCCTTTGTTGTGCCTGTGGTTGAAGGTGGTGATCCATTGATTAGTGCATGCCTTGCTCGATTTGTCCCTCAAGACATCTAACGAAGTGAATTGAGATGGGGTGCTGGGCATGACAGTGGTTTTAGCGTCGTCAACTATGGCATGAAGATGCCATCTGGCTTTGCTGGGGCAGACCCAGAATTTTATTTTGTTGCTGCTCGGTTGAAGAAAGGTCGGAGAAGGTGTGCAATGGCAATGGATTCACTTTGACCAGAGTGATGTGAGGGGTCGAGGACCTTTTTCGCAGAGGAAAGGGAGTCTGTGATGACAACGATGCAGTCAACATCAAGAGAGGTAGCCTTAGCAATTTTTCAACGAATGAACACTAGTTTGGCATTTGTGATAGCCACATGATAGGTAAATATATATGAAGTATTTTAGTTCAACAGTCTATTACGGTACTGAGCAAAAATGAAACCGTAGTTGCATACTTATCATACTCAACTCATTTACACTTAAATATAAAGGAGAAATTTTTTTTGTTCATTCATGACAATAATCAAAAGTATATCTACAACGACTGAGGATGCTGTTAGCTTCAGCTCCATGGAGCTTACTGAGCTCCCGACCCACGTCAAGGGCGCATCGCAGGTCACCGCGTCAAGGTGACCCGACCGGGAGAAAAAACTTGACCGACCACGCACCTAGAATCCATTGCCATTGCCTCACCTAGTCGCCCACTCATCCAGCATCCATTCACTCACTCACCCAGTATTCATCGACTCCCCGAGGATCCATCTACTTACCTAGGATCCAAAGCAAGCGGCGCGAAGGTGTGACATATAATCTTCTTCAACCTACAACCAATCAGAGTTGTACCAATATCATCAATCAACAACTCACCTGTGGGCCCAGGGCACTTTGCCTTCCTTGACCGGTAGAACAGTGCCTGGTGTACCTGGTATACCCACTCAAGTCCAGTATCCCATCCAAATGCCGCACACCAAGCGGCGTCACTCCTTTCAGCGCCGCTGCATCTTCTTCAACCTACAGGGAATCAGAGTCGGTTGGATATCATCAAACAACAACTCACCAGTGGACCAGGGGCACATGACCTTCATCGATCATAACAAGAGTGCCTGGTGAACCTGGTATGGTGCCCACTTCAACTCAAACACCGCATATCAAGCGGGTTCCCAATATATCCCACTACCGCCACCAAGCGGTCTTCGTTCAACCTGTACAACGTCAGAATCATAAAACTTACTTCAGGTACAAAACAAACTCACCTTTAGACTATGGACTGCTGGCCCTACATATTTACTCTCTTCAGCACCCAATACTGGAGACCCTTTGTCTACCCTAGTACGGTGTGCTACCCTTTTATCCACTGGCCAGACGCGAGGTAACGTGCCACGGGTGGCCTGGTTGCAATCATATACGTTGGGCACCGGCCAACGTGCAACAACAGACCACGACATCAAGAAAACGCATGTAACCGGGGTCGTACGCACAAGCACACAGACTACACAGCACTCAGCTGCCAGTCTGGTGCGAGGCGTAGGCCCTCAGCCATGGCTCCAAGATGCCGCCAGTTCCGACAGCAACCCCGCCAAGGGCGAGCATTGCACTTCGCCGAACCTAGCAGGCATCAGAATTGTATCATACATTTCAACTCAACAGTCAACTCACCTATGGGCCTGGGCTTAAAAACTAAACACCATGGAACTGGGGTCTTACCCGCACTGGCACACAAACCGTACCTCACGGTCACGGTTAGGCGCCTGGCGGTGCCCAGCAGTTCTACATGGCGGCAATGGTTGGACCAGGTTGTGAACGGAAAATAACACGGACACACTGCTTCGTCACTGGTGTCTCGTGTCCAACCTACACCGCGTCAGAACTATACAGTACAAACAAATCATACACCTACCTATGGGCCCCTTCTCGCGGGCATTCACCACGGCCAGGGTTGCAGTCAACATACTGGACGCCATCGTCAGACTGGGACAATACGGTACTAGACGTCGACTTACGAGTATGAACGGTGTAAGTAGACCTGGACAGGATCAGCGTTCAAGTGCGAGTAGACGACAGGCGCACCTGTGACGCATGCCAAACGAGAATTGCTGTGGGTCGCTTATCATGGAGGTTGCCAGAGCTGGTGGCTCCTCTGCAAAAAAGTGGGAGGCTTTTATAGACAAATCCCACCACCGGTCCGATTCCGGCCGATCCAGAAATAGCGCAGTAACATCATGCACTAGTGCGCACTACCCTCCATTCTA
>Ga0153946_1000251_pt1 | contig 22835 bp, 22 predicted proteins | sample TSNJ030MetaG_FD_104751 | JGI IMG/M metagenome (GOLD analysis project Ga0153946, IMG submission 104751) | Attine ant fungus gardens microbial communities from New Jersey, USA - TSNJ030 MetaG | ecosystem: Host-associated > Fungi > Mycelium > Unclassified | place: USA: New Jersey, Wharton State... | reverse complement strand
TGGATTCACCACTGGCGATCGTTCTAAAGCTCCACCCTTCAACCTTATCCATGCATGTTTTGGCGCCTTCTTTGCTCAAAGAGGTTTTATTACTATCATACCGGACTACCGCCTCTCTCCAGAACATCAATATCCTGACGCTGCTCAGGACGTCTTGGACGCTATCAAATGGACCATATCTGATTCAGCCAACCTTGTACTTGTGGACTCTGAATCTTCTCTGAGTCTTGATCTGGATTCGTTGTTTATTGTGGGACATTCTGCCGGTGCCGTGCATACTGTTACTCTTTTCTTCCATGAAGATCTTGTTCCTCTTGATGATGAGATACGAAAGAGGGTGCAAGGTGTTGTATTGATTTCTGGTCCATATCGTCTACTTCCTGGAGATTATGCTTCGCGAGCTCTCGCACAAGCACATTGGGGTACGATTGAGAGTGCAATTGAGAATTCCTCTCATTCTCTGTTGATAAAATGGTTTGCTGGTCGTGACCCTTCTTCTTTGTCTTCTATGAAACTTCTTCCGGAGATACTTATGGTCGTGTCCGAGAAGGAGCCTGTGATGATATCGGAAACTAATTCTCAGTATCACAAGATGTTGGAGTGGTATTTGGGAAACAAGGTGGATCTTATTGAGGCGAAGGGACACAACCATGTCACTCTTATATATATGTTATCGAGTGGACATGGTGAGGAGTGGGCGGATCAAGTAGCTACATGGATGAGAGAGGTGATGAGAGGTGATGATAAAGTTGAGGTGAGTTGACCTCATTCAAGATGGATCCAAAAAATATCAGTGAGCATTTTCACCCACTCTTTCAAAAATATATTTGTTAGGATTCTGGATCGGAGATACTCAAAGACGTAGAGGAAATTGATGTTCATGCATGCTCTCAATGCGAACAACGCAAAACGCGATCATTTACGGTCCTCGTAGGTACTGAAACAACACCGTCACAGGTGTGTGTCGTGTTTTTTTCCTGTTGGTTTTCATGATAAATTGATATTGTATTTTATTTTAGACTTTTGTTAGGTTTGTCTTTTTTTGTCTTGCTTTTCAATTCTGAGCTGACTTTTTCTTGTTTCTTGTTGCCCTAGTTGTGTCGGATGTGGGAATAAGTGGTTACAGGTGGTTTAAATCGAGGTTTTGTTGTGCGCATTTAGGAAATGTACATGCCTGAAACAATATAATGACACCAAATAAAATGAGAAATGCAAATTCAGAATAAAGCAACAGTCAAGCCATTCTTACAAGAATACCTCATGCAGTGGCAAGACAATACTCATACAAATGCATGAGGGTGCCTTGCCAAGGAACTACCCAACAATGCCCTGTGGAGCAACGAGTAAAAAAAACTGATTACTCGGCGATAATAGTTGCCAGGTCAGCCAAAGAAGATGGGCACTCGTCCTATCTCCCACACTTACGGCTTTGCCGTGCTTCTGACAATGATGATCAAATTCCCACCCGGTGAGGTAATAGCAGCTGCTTCGATGATTCCACGACCTTGTCCACCTGATAACATTAGCCGCTCGCAACGTTGCTTCTTATTCTGCCCAAAAGTTGAATGATTAACTGCTACTATGGTACCAACTATCCGAATTGTCGGTGAGTAACAGCCTATCTTAATTTATCAGCAGGCCTAAGTGACTGCATCTAGAATTCATTGGGAAGCTTGATCATAAATTTCCACAATCATTCCTTGTCAAGCACTCTGACACGGTGGATCATCTTCAGAGCTACTGAAGGGAACCCAAGAAAAACAACGAGGGAGAGCATCTCAAGTTGACAAGTAAATGGTGAGTTGAACGCCCCCTGCCTAGGCATTGCTAAACATTCGTGCGATGTAGTATTCTCAAACAAGAAAGTGACCTGGGTATTGAGATACACAGAAAGCATCCTCTGCGACGGTAAATCCTCAGCCTTGGGTGCATTTCGAAGTATGATCCTCCGTGCAAAGTCAGCATCAATTTTGACGATCTATAGGATCACCTGAAACAAGGGAAGGAACCAAATGTGAGTTGATATTTTTCCTCAATTGCTCCAAGTCTGCTGAGAATACTAGGAGGTGGAATTCACCAACACAATTCCAGGATTACACTTCTGGATCGTCGCCGAGGTATGTTATCATCATTGTTGTCAACAAGTGGACTGCTCAACTCCAAGTGTAGGCGGACGAATGTGATCTGAGCGTCCTGGATGTACGGATCAAGAGCACAATCAAAGACTTGACCAGTCCGGCCTATTATTGATCGTCTCGGTTCCGCAAGTAGTGAGTGGGATGTTTTATCGAGTTCAGAAAGGATAATAGCACGCACGGGCGTTATCTGACTTGAAGCAACTGAATACCATTCATTGGTGTCGTACACCAAGCTGGCCCCCTTTTCTATTTCCAACATGAATGATGCTGATAAATTTGATGGCATTCCAAGGCTCAAGAGGAATCTTATAGAAAAATTAAAAACTTAGCAGAGGGCATCAGAGTCCTAGCTGATCAGCTCAAAGAAATTCCAAAATCAAACGAACTGCATGTTACTATCAGTGAATTTCCTGGAATGATGAAGGAAGTGGTGAAAGTTGCGTATTCTAAATATGTGTACCTGTAGGTATGTATGTGTAAGTAGGTAATTGAAATGAAATGGTAAGCTGCAAAGAATTATTCACTGAGAACTTGGGTGTGTGCATAGGTGTCGACGTGAAACGTGTTTAAAAGAGAAAGCTGTAAAAGGCCTTTTTGCAATGAACTTTTGTTTTTTCGCCTGGTTCTAGGGAGTTGCTTTTTTTCTAAAAAATATATTACCTGTTGGTCGTTGACGTCATAGATGATCCAATTACCTCCAGTGGTCCAGTGGACCTTTTTCCTCGCCTGTTCTGCATACATTATGTTGGACACCTGTTTTTCATGTTTTTCTTCAAAACACGAAGAAGACTGCGAACACTTGTTACCCAAGAGAACTCAGCACCCTCGACGTGAATTACCAGAATCACCCTCTGACGAATCCCTAGCCAAACTTATCGACGTTCTGACCGCTCTGAGCATCGGAAAATTACCTAGTCAAACTCAGATAAACCATATCCTGAGACAAATTCTTCATTCGAATACACTCCAGGCATCTCAGACTATACAATCTCAGATAGCCCCCGATGAGGTTTCGCAAGGAAGAGGACCATTCAGTCGGAGAGGAAAAAAAGTAATACAAGATGTAATTTATGTTATAGAGGCTTTGTTGCAGTTTGGTATGGAGAAGAACGGTAAGGGTATACTATTCCCTCTCCCATGGGATCAAGAAATTTAAATTTTTCTTTGCTCACAGACGATGATTTATTACAAGATTTATTCTTCCAGGTTTCCCAGATCAAGTCTTTTGATCCAACAATTTCGTTCAATGTTGCCCAGACTATGTCTGAAAAAACGCAATTAAGGGAACAAGCTGTGGAAATTGAAGAGGATTTTCAGAGGCACAGTATGGCTTTCAGACAGTTGTACTCGAAGAGTATTCAAGTACTGAGATATTTTCTAGTTCCCTGCCAATCAGAGGTTTCGTCAGATGTAAACACGTTGGGTCAAGAACTCAAGTCCCTCTTCGTGACTTTCCTCTTCTCTTCCGTTTTCCGCCTTCTACTCGTTGACGCAATATCAATTGGACGACAGTGGGTAGCACATTTAGCGTCCGACATAAGTAACGCTGCTCTACATGTCCATGACATCGCAGAGCACGTAAGAAACAAGGCAGAGAAAGACGAGTTTGGTCGGAAAGCAGGAACACCAGTCAAATGTACTCACCCAAGGAAAATAGCTGAAGATGGTATGGTTACGGCAAGCGATATAGCTAGAGGCGTACAAGAATCTATAAACGAGAAAAAGAAGGATTGGAATGATCAATGGGTGGAAACCAAAGGAGAGGCTAAACAAAAACTTCTAACTCGTATGCAAGAGGCGGGTCTCACCGAATTCAGAATCACAGTTCAAATTTTTGTGACGCTTGAATTTAGATGGTCACCTATGCCCAAGAAGATTCTTCTTCACGTCATGCCATAATGACGATCCTGCGGCTCATAATAAAATGGACAGTCAAATTCACCCTCGCTTCGCAAGAAACCATCAAAAGCATTCAGATACCTAATGCTGAATCATCCACAAAACCGAAGAGTCCCCATCCTGAAGCTTCTGACAAAGGTTTACCGACCAGATTTACCGATCCGACCCTATACCCATCTCAACTACATAGTCCTTTCGAGACTCTCATTCCAGGGATTGAGGTAGGCTCGCCACATCTCCACTATGCACTTCAAGACGCAAAGGCCATGTTTGAACGCATAGCTCAGGGGCACAAGATCGACAACATGATGAAAACATTAGGTGACATCATCAGACACTCAATCACTGTACCGAAAGACAGAAAGCAGAAGAAGCCCTACTATGGCAGGGATGAGGCATCAGATACGAGACATCCTGATGATTCACATCCCGAGATGGATCAATGTTGTCCCTCTGTCGACTGCAAACACGATCTCCCAGAAAGTGCCAATCTCTTTTTCATGTATATCTCCAGCATAGGTCGATATTTGGATACAGCAATGACCAGACCAGGTTGGGCAATGTCTGAATCTGGACGAACGTCACTAGAGGCGCTTTATGAAGCAACACGAGAATTATTGCGAGTTTCAGGGGAAGCAGTGGCTGATACAGATGATATCGTCAATAAGGTCACCGAGAAAACAAGAAATCAGGCTCGGCAGCAATTGGAAGAGGACAGTAAAACGATATCGGCAGAAAAGAAGGATCAGGTCGCACATCAGTGTATTATGGACATCGCGAAGTTCCTCGAACAGGCCAGTGACTACGTTGATGCATTGGGACGAGACAGAACCATGACAAAGCTCGTTCACGCTCTGGAGAAATTACGCAAGGATAGTCTAGAACTCTTCGGCACTGGAAAGGAAGAAGCCGGTGAGAGAGAGTTGACAGATATAGGGCTAAGAATCGACATCACGCGGGAGATCGAGGGACAGGGAAACTCAGCTCATACATCCAATGGCTCGGATGGGTATTGCCCCGTCTGCTCCATCTTCTTCCTCTTGGTGCTCTACCCGTCCCTCGCATCGAAATTCAGACAGATGATATCGAATGTGCAATTGACGCACGTTGGATCCGGGGTTTAGCACATGGACAAAGTGAAATTGCAGTGCAAGAACCTAGGATCCAGCAATACAATGAAGGTATTGGAGGCAAGTTGGTTCCAGATGAAGTTTTGGTGAAACAGTGGACAGAGGTCAAAGTTTCTTTGAGTGAGGGACTGGGTGCGGCTGCCGTTGGTGTTGATGATGCACAGTATCGGATGGGATTGACTGGTCGACCAAACAGTGAAAATGTCCCCAGTGTCAAGGCAACGTCTAGAATGAAGGTGTGTATGGATGGAATCAAAGCTTGCGTGCGAGGTTTGGATTACTATTTCAAGTGTGTACCCCCTCAGGTCTCCTGGCACAACTGCAGTCTGATATGAAATTTTCATGATCAGATACACTGGCTCACTCATTCGATACGAAGACGAAGGCATTGCCAGCATCGATCTAGGAACAGCCACAGACGAAGATAGACAATCCGGTCTCTGTCTCGATATTGAACTTGAAATGGACAAGGAAAACGTCGAAATGAATCTTCAAACAGCAAATACAAACACCACAGCAGAGATTCCCATCCTCATAATTGAAGACGTGGACAATGATTCCGAATTACTCGATCCCAATATCCCACAAAACTTGGATGTTCAAGAAGTCATATATGAAGCCGGTCATCATCCAAGTCGACAGCATAGTCCAAGTCCGCGTCCAGGCCACGAAAATTATCGCAGGCGATCATTTGAGGCATTGGGCTGTCCTTCTAAGTCCTCTATCGATCTGGCATTGGCCGATGTCACGCCCCTATTCCGAGTCCTGAACGTCCACGCCAATCTTCGCGGTGTTAGGTTCCAAATTAACCAGAGTAGACATTGGGTATTTAATAGACTGATAGTCGAGCCATTTGCGGGTCCACTCATCAGATCAGTAGTGAAACAGACACTAGAAGAAAGGATACGAAAAGTGCTAGAGGCAGTGGCATCGGGTATGGCATTGATTATGATGGAAGCGAAAGAGCGTGCGGTGAATAGACGTGTGAGGAGGTCAGTACATACGCGTAGTGGATCCCAATCCCGAGGCGAAACTGGTGAAGATGAAGAGGACGGCAAAATGAAATTGAGCGATTTGTATGCTACCCTTCTTGAACGTGGTCCCGAGGTCTTCAGATACTATACTAGCAGCAATGTCGATAACGGCACCGCCACCACTACAGAAACGGAATTGACAAATCGAGGAATCATCTTCTCCAAACAGGACCATGCACACATTCAGGGCCACGAACAACAACAGCAACCCGGCATCAGCCCCACCATGATAATTCCACTTTCAGGATCAGTGGACAACGAAGGAGGCGTAGGAGGCGATGAAAACTCGATGAATGAATGTCCAGAGTCTTCGAGTGAAGAAGCTCAGGTAAGAGTGGCTGTTGGCACCGGAGCGCAATTGTTTCCTGGGAAAGGCGGACCGTATGATGTTCCGAAGAACACGAATCGCACAAGCAAAATAGTGCTACAAGAGGTTGAGGATAGTGTTCAGGAGGCTAGAGCGAACATCGAGGAGGGGTATGAAAGGATAAAAGGAGGATATGAACGAGGAAAAGGGAAAGGAAAGAGATTTACTAAGCAAAGGGAGCATGAGTGTGAGGAAAGAGGCTGGAGAAGCTCAGCATTTGATTTCTAAGGCTCCAATTTTTCGATTTTGGACGTATCCTGATTTGATTATGTACTTGTATTACTTGTATGGGCAATATCTGTTGTGAGATATAACTAGCCCCTGTCAGAGCTCACAGTCATCAATCCTCCAGACAGTGCCATAACCAACCTCGCCATCAAAATGATCCAAGTTAAAACAGCTCTTCCTCCTCTCCCTTCCAATTCTTCGCCATATCCCAATATCCTTTCATGTCACCGAGCAACTCCTTTGCTTCTCTCTCCGTCGGCGCGCTCCTCGCTTTGAAACCCGTAAATGCCCTGTCTCTCAACGTACCCTCCCAAATCAACCAACACTTATTATCTTCCAATGATCCTCCATTCTCATCATCATCTCCACCATCCATTTGTTTGGCCTTTCCTTTCCCTTTGTTATCTGCGTCTTCTCCCATAGTCTCAATATTAGCAGCCTCATTGTCATTACCGTTGTTGACATCCTCGTCGGCACCAACGAGTTCGACGTCCTCATTACTTCTCGGTCTCGCAGCTTCCGTCCACGCGATACGATGTAACATGAGACGTTTATAATTCTTGATAAATTTGGCCGCGCCTTCAACGTAGATGACATTGAACCCTGGATGGAAGATGCAAACACCTGAAAGATGGAGCTGTTCTGCATTTTTGCGAACTTTGAATTGCTGTGCTGGATCCGAAAGGATTTTTACCCTGTAGGATGGAGAGGAAAAAAATTGATATGTGTACGGACAAATGATGAAAGGAGGTATACATACTTGAAGACAGCACCAACCAACCCCTTCTTCTCTTCTTCCATCTTTTTGTTCTCTAGCTTCTCCTTCCGCTGTTCGTCAGTCAGCTTGCGCTCTGCGTTCATCTTCTCATGCGTATGTTTGCGCATAGCAACTTCTCTTCTGACGCGGGCTTCAACTCTGGTAGGGTCTTGAATAGCGTCGGATGTCAAAACTTTCATTAAATTTGCGAGACGGACTGTATTTTTTTGCTGTCAAGAAAGAACGAGAAAAAGGCAAGCGTAAAGGCGTACCTTTGGGTGGATCTGGAGCAGTCAAGCCCATTCGGATCCTGTCTCGCTTATCTTGCAGCTTCTCTTTCCTCTTCTGTTTACGAAGTTTCTTTTGCTCCTGCATTGATGAATAGCATGGTTCATAAACTCAAACCTCAAAAACACTAAGAACTGACTTTGGTGGTTAGTTTAAGTGGTTTGAGTTCCACTTGGTTCTTATCTCCAGGAGCGGGTATAGGTATAGGATGCTGGATATACAGCGTGACAGGCGAGTCGACTGATTTGATATTCAAATTTTCGATGCCGAATGTTTCGATGTCAGTATAGCTCTTCGTTGGAAGCAACGCTGCATCCCACCATTCTGCTTCTGGTGGTGGTAGCCGCTACAGATAAAGACATAAAATTGAGTTAACCGGCATATGTAGAAAACATTACCTTTATATTCTTCTCAATGCCCATGTCGCTATCCAACCCGGCCTTCCTCGCACTCTCCGCAATTCTCTGTTTCAGCGCCTCAAGTTGTTGTTCCTGCCTCATCTGATTCGCGAGCGCAACATACTTGCCCTTGGGATTGAACCTGAAACTCCTCCCGTGTCTTTCCCTCGGAGCACCATCAAACCCAGTGCCTTGATCGTCTTTACCACTTCCACCTGCCGCTGCCGCAGCTGTGGCAGCAACAGACCCAGCAGTATAAGGGTTAGCTAGAGCTGGACTGGGTGTATTCACGATGGAGGGTACCGTCGGTGTCGGTGCTACAGGTGGCGGTGTGGGAACGTTACGGACGTTGGCTTTGATAGACGCAAATTTTGGCTGCATAGGTTTGTATCTGTCTTTTTTAGATTGACCAGTTGCCTGGGCTGTGGGTTCGAGGAGTAGAGGGTGTGCAGCCATTTTGAGACCGGCGCCTGGTGTAGGCTGGTTCTCAACAGCTGGAGTCGAGGAACCTTTCTTTTTCGTTGTCGCTGCAAGTGCCTGTCAAGGTTATGAGCCATTGAACGAGCTCTGACGATACTAACGACGAACCATGTAGGGGTTATCTTTGATTGAGAGCTTAGATTGTGCTTCTGCTACACGTTTCTTAGCTTCTGCGACTCGCCGCGCAAGATCATCTGTGCTTGTTGAAGGGCCAGATCCAGATTTTGGAGGCGGTGTTGTGCCAGGTGTGGGTTTCGGCGTTGCCACTGGAGTCGAGAATGATGACAAAGGAACGGGTATTTTGGATGGAAGGGGTTTTGTTGGTATAGGAGCAGCAATTCCTGGTGATTTTTGTGTTTCGGAGCCACCGGAACTGACATTCTTCATAGCTGCGAGTTTCGCCGCGATTTCTGCCCGTTTTTGCAGGATGAGGTCATTCGGAGACAACTAGCGTACAAAATCAGTGATGCTGAAGGGGAAAAAAGGACTACATACGCCCGAAAAAGTGCCATTTGAAGAGGGAATCTGATAGGAAAAGTAGAAGAATATGAGTATGTCTGCTGAAGCGAGGGTGATTCACCTTGCATACTCACATCGCTGTAATAGATTTATTAATACAATTTGTTCACAAATACCCAGAATGCTCACCTTTTCAGCTTCTTGGAGATACCTCCAGTATCAGAGCCGCCCTCTCGTGCGCGTTTTCGGTCAGTCATATCGACAGGTGAGAGTGTCCGCGAAAGTAAATTGGTTACATAATCGGGCATGCTTGAACCAGCTCATACGGAAATACACAAAAAAATCAGATCAGTGTGAACACTAAATTGTCCTCATTGTTCACTATAAATGAGGACAATCTAGTCTATGTTATAACAGTGGAGTGAAACAACTTAAGACACAGTTGTGGTCTGGACAGATAACAAATGTATCCAGTCCAGATGGTTTAATGACTCGAAAACCCCTCATCTGGAGTCTTTTCACTAATGAGGACACCCTGCGCGAGAACGATTGTTTAGAAGATCCCTTAAAGACACTTATGACTCTGAAGAACTCCGACCCGAGCACCGATTGAAGGAGTATTGAGTACAGAGTGTAGGGGATGAGTAATCTGAGCGCAATAATCTTGCGAGAAAACTGCCTATTTCCATAAAGAAAGTGGCGGAGGATTGGTTATGTCAGGATCATGGCAAGTTCATATGGAAAAAAATCCCAGTATAGCTGATGCTATGTAGCTGCGGACTCTGCATGTATCTCTACAAGTGCACCAGACAAGTACTTACCATGTCTTCACAACCTAAGTTTGAATTAACTCTTCGATTATATAATCAATCATGTTTTCTCTCTCCTCCCTCCCAAGGTCTGTTTTCCGCGTCGTTCTTCCCTTCCCTACCCGTATATTTGCGCGCTTTCGTACTCAACTCGCACCTAAGAGAGTCAAATACGATAAAAGATTCAAAGGCCGTATTCCAATCCCTATTGGAGGTTCGACAAAAGGCACAACACTCGCATACGGAGAGTGGGGGATCAGGATTCAAGGAAATGGAGCGAGGCTAACTGCGAAGCAACTGTTGACAGCTGAGGAAGTGATTAAGAAGAGCCTGAAAGTAATCAAAGGGAGTAGAGTTTATCTGCGTGTGTTCCCGGACATTCCGGTTTGTGTCAAGGTCAGTGGTGTTTTGTGTGGATGATGGCTTGTGTGTCGTTGAGAATGTACTCGGAATATTAGGGTAATGAGACACGTATGGGTAAAGGTAAAGGTACATTTGAATATTGGGCTACTCGGTATGCAATCTATGTCATCCCTTACATTTCCCAAATTCTCACTAGTCGAAAAGAGTACCTATTGGCCGAGTAATCTTCGAGATCGGAGGAGTACCAATTCGTGAAGAACTAGCTAGGGAAGGTCTGTATACCCACTTCAATCCATGAACATTACACCTTGAATGAGTTGTATTCTGTCCATCTAACAGTGCTACGAAAAGCCTCCGACAAACTTCCTACTAAAATGGAATTTATCTCCCGCTCAACCCTACCACGACTTGGAAATCTACTCATTCATCCTCCACAACCACCAAAACTTGACACTACAATTAATATCGCAGCCAGAACTTTTCCTTCGTCACCCACATCCCATACAGTTTCAACATAGTATATACTTTTAGCGTCTCAGCGGACCTGGAATGTTGAGATAGGCTCCCCATAATAATGTTACTACCACCTTGATTCTCCTTGGGTTATTTTTCGGCGCCCGGGTTCCCGGCACACAAGACGGCCCAGACAAGACAGTCAGACAAGAAGGGGATAGAGTGAAAGAATTCTGTGTTTCTGAATATCCAGACCTATGCTCATTCATTAGATGCACGAATTGGAATGGGATAATGTATTGGGGACGAAGTAACGGGAGTGAAAGCGGAGTTTGACTTATCCAGCATAGTCTTTCAGAGAGAATTTACACACTGCCAAGATCTTAGAATAACTTCAAGGGGTGCTGGTCATATATAAAATCAAGGTTTTGAGTGGTGTACTAATGTTAATGATGATCGAAAACCCCCAGGTCAGGAAATTAACTTATTGGGCAGAGTTTGAGCTCTATTGGAGTACCTAAAATCGATACATAAGATGATGGGGAGCCGACACTCAATAAAGTCAAAATCCTATAGAACATGATTATTGATAATAAAGTACCGAAGGGTTGACCCTAGGTCACGGGGGCGGGGGCCGTAAGCCACTAGCGACAGTCTCAGATCAAACATCAACATCCGCTTTTTTACCGACATCAAATTCGACACATCAAATTGTGATGTACCAGGAATAAATCTAACCCACCAATTGATCAAGGGATACTCCTCGTTGAATCTGAGAAGGGCGAGATCTCCATGGGAGAACTACGTGGATACACGCCGGATACACGCCGTACACGCCGCAACCCACCGGCGTGGGAAATATAAGGTTTGACCTAATGCAACATACTAGTTGAGAGAAGGGCTAGAGATAGGTTTCGACACCTCAAAATCAACTTCATTCAGAAATGAAAAAGGTATGGATTATCTCACAGAGTATCACAGAGTCGACTGAGGCTCTGATCTGCAGTTAGCTGAGTGCCAGTATTTTTAAACCGCCAGGTACAGAACATAGTAGCCGAAAACTACTATGTCAACCGATCATTAATACTAATCGATACCCGTGGTACATAATCGTTTCTATCGATCGTGGTGAAAAATTATCTCCTAATCTTGAAACAGTCTGGAATGGCATAGGCATCCAATATCATGAAAATCCAGAGTTTTGGGGAAGAGTCAGTGTTTTGAATCGTCAAGTCTCATGCCAAGTATTCTAGGACTCAAGCGGGAGGGGAGATGACATCCATTTATTTGATAAATCCGCCGCGATAGGCTTTTGATTTTCCCACAAGTCGGACTGATCGCATCGTCGGGATCGGTTTTGCCGTTCAGCCACTTGAGAGTGGCTCTTACTGTCCTTTTCACTGTCCTTTTGCTCTAATGTGAATTGCAAAATGTAAGCACTCGTTGAATATCGCTTTTCAATAATGTTCGCTGCTCCATTTGGCCCCAGCAACTATATTTATTACGAGGGCATACAGCTGTAATGTTGATTGCCCGACCCTGTGCATTCTTCGGCATAGATCAGTTTTTAGATCAGTTGTGCATCGTATCGACCCTGTATTTTTTTTAGAAGCTCCAGGTGGCATAAATACCGTAAAACAGTCAATCTTCACCCTTCATTCTTCTCCGACGGATTCTGCCCCTACAGAGGATGGCGTCAAAAATCACTTCCCAAACGAACGTAAAAAGGACGCCGCGTCCCTCGCTATCCGCACCGTGCATTCGATCACCCAGCATTCCAGAAATATCCCATGCAAAATGTCCGCCACTGTGTATGTGGACTGTTTTGTTTGTTCTTTTATCTCATACTTACGCATGACGCAGTGTTCAAGTCGCCGTCTAACATCGATGTTTGTCATCCTGTGGCTCTCTCCCATATGGCTAGAGCAATAAACAAGTACATCACATCTACCACTTCTTTGGGCAACCATTCAACATCACTTGAGTCTGTCTCCTCCGCCTCAGGTACTTGGGAAAGTCTTGAAAGCTATATTTCTCGCATCATCTTGGCGTGTCAAGTACCTAACATCGTGGCTTATACCTCTCTATACCTCCTCATGACCATCTCTCGCTCTTGCTCTTGTAAGTGCACCGAGGTTTCAGACGACTTCATTGAGTCCCCAAAACCGAAACCTCCGCCATTGTCCCATCAAATATCACAAGCCTTCTCCCGCAGTGCCATTTCTCGCGTTCAAAGACCTCACTGGGTCGGGCATCATTTCTTTATGGGACCATTCCTACTGGTGTTACGGTCGTACGAACGTATCTCGGGGAGGGACATCATTAGTCATGAACTGTTGTCTTTCGTATCGGGACTTTCTGCCAACGACTTGAAGGACCTCGAATCTTCGATTGATCGTGCCATGGGGACAAACACCAAATTGACAATTCAAGAGATGTTAAAGCAGAGAGACTTCCGAAGCTTGCGCGAGACCGAGTGTCCATATATAACTATCCGTCGCATGCGAGAGGCAAGGCGAAATTCTCTGGAAAGACGTCGCGCCGAGTTGCTGGATTCAACTAGGAGGGAAAATGAAAGGTCTGTCCCTATACTTTGTTTCTTTCCATGACGTATTAACGCTCTCGCTTTTTCAGGAATAAGTCCTCGACTACACCCAATGACAGCCAAGATGAAACGGAAGATGAAATGGAAGACGAAACAGAAGATGAATCAAATTGATGACCCATGACATTTTGCGTTTTGTTCGATACAAACGCGTTGGAGCAAGCACCGTGTCAACCACCTTCACTGCCAAAACAGGCGTGTTTGCCAACACCACACACGTATTTATGTATACTCGACTGCCATGCTTTTTGCACATACGACACCTACTGCTTGTCAATATGCAAATCGAAAATCGAGCCTCCGATTCCCGACATCTGTTGTGGTAGCTAGGTATTCTGCTTTTTCCTATAGAGATCCATCGCGATACCGAGTAAGCTTTCGCGTGTCTATGAGAGAATGGTTCTACGTACTTCGTCAGTCATGGCCTTCCAAATCTTCTCTCTTTGTTTATTCCTGTGAATATAGTACAGCCTCGTGCCCGGATAAAGAATGATTAAGTTGAAAGCTGCGATCGCCATCAAGTATATATTTCCTCGTCGATCTATCAATGTTTTGTTGCATGGAATCTGATCTGGAGGATTGAAGAGGAGAAAGGAACGTACATCGGGGCGCGTCATTCGACCGATAGATATTCGACGAGATGACTGCTGAAGCTTGAACGAACATATTGTATAATGATGCACCGACGGTCCGAGAAGCTACTGCTCCCGAGTTTCGTGAACACCAACCAACTTGAATGGCATGCGAGTAGGGGTACATCAATAATAGCGATGATAAAACCTGGAAGAGACAACAATCATGAGTTTTGTCGGATGCTGGGTTGAAAAGGGACTAATGCACATAGAATACCCAATGATTAGGAAATTCCGGTAATAAGTACAGTGCAATGAGAAACGGCAATATCCACGCTGTTTCCGTCACAGAGAGATAAGTGCGTTCATGGAAAGCTTCAGAAAGAAGCGTTACCGCACAAAGCGTTATCATTCCTCCGACTATTGAGGGGATCGTCAACAAGTTAGTTTCGAGGGTCCCAAAGCCGATTTGACGTAACGAGAGAGTGAGGTATTGAGTAGGTGGTGTTGCTGGGATGCCGAATGTCAATCCACTGTAAATGATGTGTCAAGTCGATTCCCAAGTAAATGAAGCGACAGGTGCGACACACATGATGTAGAGCGGCCACAGATCATAATCTTTCAATGCGAGCCACATACGCTTCAAAGTCAGACCTTCACGATTGTGCATATCGCCCTTTGTTGGATCATCTCGTAAGATTCTAGTGGTAGCGATAACCTCTTCACGTTCAGTAAACCATCCGTTTGGCCGAAACCAGGATTTCGTTTGGGTTGGGGAGGGTGGCATCATGAAGAATGTGGCGAAGCCGATAACGAAAGTCATTAGGCCTTCGATTAAGAATAACCACCTATGTGTCCATGTAAATACATCAGCAGGTAATAGTAGGTATTTGCAAGATAAGCAGGGAGGAGAGGAAACGTACCGCCAACCTGCGTGTCCGCCTACACCTCTCATCCGTAAAATTCCAAATGCGAGGAAACTCGCGATAATTTCGCACGCATCTGAAGAGAACCAGAACAAGGCAAGGCGGAATGGGAGTTCGTATTTATTGTAGAAATCTTATTTTATAATTATAAGATGCTTTGCATGGAAGGGATGGCGTACAGGAGAGATAGAGCACCAAGTCTGGAATGAAGCCACCCTGTACAAATCTGATGGGATGAAGTTGTTAAATGAATGATAAGGAGAATATTCGGGTAGCGTACCCAAGTAATGCTCGACAGATCAGAAACCCCGTTCTGTTACGTAACCAGAATTGAGACATGGTGATGATTGACCAAACACACATCTGGATTGGGATCCAAACATCTGGCCCGAGCTTATATAAGAATATGATGGTTGGGTCATGCAGAGAGCGATTAAAGCAGTAACAATATACCTTCTTGGATACGAGTTGAGAAGGTAACTCGGCGCAAAGGAAAGAGAGGCGGAATACTGCGTTACCCAAGTTGTAGTCTACATAAATGAACATCTTGATTGTGACTATCGAGTAGAAAAGAGGTCCTACCATCCGTGATCATACCCAAATCTGGTAGAAAATTATCCGTGTTTGCTTGAGCGATATTGCTTTTATCGAAATTGAGTGCTGAGAAGCTTATTGCAGCTATGAGAAGAAACACTCCATATCAATTTTCAAATACACCTTTATTTCAAAGTTGAACGTACTCCAGAGCATAACTCTCCAATCGATTTTCCGGACCAAAGCCTGCCGTGTACGTCATCTCGGACTATATCAACACAAGGAGTATGCAAGAACTCACCCTCTCTTCTCGAATGGTCCATCTCGCAGTCACATCAAACCTATGTAAGTTTTCGTAGTTTTCTTTAGGCCAATAATATTGTGCGAGATTAGGATCGTCATAGACACTGCGTTTCGTTGCTATTGCGTCCAGGTCTATCGGGCTAGCTGACTTGCCACACAAGAAAGGGACAAAGCGAAAGAGAGAGGAAGTTATAGAGATGGGGTTGGGTATGTCATCAGCAAGACTGTCATGGTCGGTTAAAGAGTTGTTAGTAAACTTGACTGGCAGGCTGGATGCAGAAGAGCGAGATTTAGTACCAGGCTCAGAGTTGGTACTGAAGAGACGAGAAAGGACTGGTTCTTCTGCAGGGAGATCTGGTTGGGTAGCACCTGGAGGCATCACTGTTCAAGTAAGAACATTTGAATCACTAATTCTCTCCAGGTTTTAATCTCGGCAATTGCTGAATCACGACATTCTAGGACATAGTAGCACAAACAATCGTATTGTTTCCCTGACCTAAACAAGAGTGGTAGAGACGCCGATGGTATTATTGGGCACGATCAGAATGGCGTGTGAGGAAGGAGATATGGCGCAAGAAGGAGTGATGATGTATCTTTATTAGCCGTGATCATGCGATATATCCACGCTTTATAGTTGCAGTCCGATTGAGCCAGATATTTGAGTTTCAGCGCTAGTTCTCAAGTCGACCAGTGTAAAGAAGATGTGATGATTGCCGAAAACGGCACGAGCCCACCACAACCGAAAACAACCGCCATCAACCACAATGCATTTCACGAAGCCAGCATGGGTCATCCACAAAGACTCTGCAAAGAGCGACTCAAACCCAAAGCGTCTGTCCATATTTTCTGTGCACGTCCACCCGGACGGTTCTCGTATAGCTACTGGTGGCCTTGACGCCAAAGTGCGAATATGGAGTACGAAACCAATACTCAGTCAAGCAAGTGAAGAGTCAGGCAAACCGCCAAAATCACTATGCACATTGTCAATGCACACGGGACCTGTACTTACAGTGCGCTGGGCCCACTCAGGACGGTGGCTGGCTAGCGGAAGTGATGATGAGATTGTCATGATTTGGGACCTTGACCCGTGTGTTGTTTCATTGGTTTAGGTACTGGGTTGAGGATGACATATGTCGTAGGAACGCTCGTGGGAAAGTCTGGGGCTCGGATGAGGTGAATGTGGAAGGCTGGAAGCCTCTGAAGCGACTCCCTGGCCACGAGAGCGGTATGTGGTGGCCCACTTTTCCAGACACGCTCTCATATTTTTACCAGATGTCACCGATTTAGCATGGTCATCTGGAGACAGGTACTTGGCATCAGTCGGACTCGATTCTGCAGTAATAATCTGGTGTGGTTTCACTCTTGGTGAGCATTTCCTTTCGATTTCCTTCTTGTGCTCATGGGCGATAGAACGACTGCATAAGATCGACCAACACCAAGGATTTGTCAAAGGCGTGTGCTGGGACCCTGTCGGCGAGTTTCTCGCTACTCAGTCTGACGACAGGTCTGTCAAGATCTGGCGGACAACCGATTGGAACCTAGAAGCTGAAGTCACAAAGCCCTTCGAGGATTCTCCTGGAAGCACTTTTTTCAGACGTCTGAGGTGCGGTTCTCTTGTTTTCTGTCTTTTTTGCTGAAATTAATACTCTGTCTAGCTGGTCTCCTGATGGCGCACATATCACAGCTTCTAATGCAACTAACAACAAAGGTTTCGTCTTCATTGCTGCCGTTATTACACGTAGCACCTGGACCTCAGAAATTAGTCTTGTAGGACATGAGAACACTATCGAAGTAGCTGTAAGCTTCTTTCGTTGCTCCATCTCTGTTTCGATATACTTCTTCACGGCAGGCTTATAACCCCCACATCTTCCTTCGAAATCCAACTGCTCCTATCGCGACAGCAAACATATGTTCGGTAGTCGCACTCGGTGCAGATGACCGATCTGTATCAATCTGGCAAACTAAATCAGCGAGACCGCTCATCGTGGCCAAGCAAGTCTTTGAAAGGCAGATTATGGATCTGAGCTGGTGCGTCGTCCCTCAGCCCAGTTTGCCCCTTTCTTACTTCCTTGTTAACACAGGTCATGGGATGGTCTCACACTCTACGCAGCTTCTTCGGATGGTACGATAGGCGTTTTCAATTTCGACCCAGACGAACTAGAAGGAATAGCACCACACTCTGTTCAAGAGCAGTATCTCGCCAAATTCGGATTCAAGACACCACCTATACCCGAGGGTTTTTCTCATACCTCCACTGTGGCTACACCCGTGAATAATACTACTGCTACTGGTTCTTCGAATGATTTCTCCACCAGTGGAGGGCCGGAGGTCGTTAATGTTCTTATTGCGAAGAAAGGCAACAGAAACAAGAAACGTGCCAACCTTAACCTTGCTGGTTCTTCGGTGCCTTCCGCTTCGACAAATGGCCTCATCCCATCAGCATCTACTATGCAACGACGCGTGTCCTCTTCATCGCGTCCCTCATCGTCTACGAAGCAATGTCCATTCCCATCTCCAGCCGAGCAATTGTTTAAGCCTTCACACTCCTCTCGGGACTGGAAGATGGACGTAGATACAGATACAGTGACGGACAGTGTTCCGATATCCTCCCTCGATGCAGCTAGTCGTGACCCGCAAATACGTAAGCAGAAGACTAAATCATCTGTGAGGAACTTGAGTAGGAATGTACAAGGGAGTGCGGGTGGTATGTGGAGAGAAGGGAGGGATGATTTGGATTTAGGGTTGGACGAACCCAAGCTTATGAAGTATCAAAGCATCAAAGTACAGGATGTTGCGAATGAGATTTTCAAAGTGTGGAATTACGAAGATGGTGGTGAGTTACACATGCTTGTAGATGCTGTGCGTCACTTATGGCTTGTTTCCGTGGACAGCGGAAACAAGAATTTCGCTAGTGAGAGGTGAAGAAATACAGTGGATAGATTATGTGCCTTCACCAGTGTTGTTAGCGGAAGCGACAAACGTTTTTAGTGCGGTTGCGATGCAAGATGGGAATGTTCATGTCTATTCTCCTGCTGGTCGGCGGTCGGTCTGAACTCTCTCAACCCTTGTATGGGGTTAACGATTTTGTGCGTTGTAGACTATTGCCAACGTTGACACTGGGCTGTTCAGCAGCCTATATGGACGCCAATAAGCATTGTTTGATGATCGTCACTGTAGACGGGCAGCTTTACTCCTGGTAGGCTCTTTCTCCTATATCTTTAACCACCGCCGCTGATGAATAGTTCCTCTCCTCTCAATCAGGAATGTGCTAACTCAGAAAGCTAATTTTCCCCCGTTATCCGTCCTCTCTCTTCTCAACTCTTCACCCAATACGCGTCTCACGGGTGCTTCAACACGTTCTAATGGCATTTTGATGCTTTCATGCTCAAATGCTGTGGTATATACATACGATATCGCCCTAGGCTGTTTCACTAAATTGGCCGATAGCTGGTGGGCGAAGGGATCAGAGGCATGGGGATTGGATCGTCAACGCACTCTGGCGTCAAATTGCGGTTTGAGTGATGAGGAAGATGGGTTTCAGGAGGGGTTGGTCGCGTACGTGGAAGGCTATTGTGATAGGCATATGAAGCCGCTCGTGGCTACCACGAGTACGGTGGATGCGAAGAATAGCGGTAATAACAATAGCTCGGGAAATTCGAAAGGAGAAGAGAAACCGCAATGGTGGGCTGAGGTGCTTACACTTGGTCATCAGGAGATGTTGTTATATGCAGCGAAAACGTTAGAAAGTCCTTTTGAGTTCAAACAGGCACTGTATATGTACGCGAAGAAGATTGCAGATGAGGGATTTAGATGGAAGGCAGAAGAGTTGATTAAGGATTTGTTCGGGCCGATTTATTGGTGTGTATCGACGTTTTCCAGTTTTACTTTTTCTAAACTCGTTCAATTTCAATTTGGGGATAGGCGACCCGGAAGAGATGATGGATGGGTCCCACGTATTGCTGGGTGTGACAAGAGAACTGTGTTGATGGACGTACTAGTCATTTTTGGTGCGTGTCTGTTTGTCTTTATCTCTTGATTTTTTTCTCTAATCACTGCTGTGTATATAGCACGGAGTAAAGCACTATCGAAGTTGGGTCTTGATTGGCAGGATACTTTAAGGAAAGCTATTCTGGATGGTAGGTGCGACAGCTAAATTGGTTATATTACTTGCTGGTATTGTATGATAATCTAAAATGAGGTCTTCTGGTAAAGAGCTGTATATTGTCTGTTCTCGTGTGTTGTATAGATTCAGGTAATGATAGAGGAGATATTTTCGTTGTGACGACAGCACAAATATGTGATATGACCGGTAGACGCCGAGAACTCTCTGCCATCGACAACCATGCAGTTACCCAACCAGATGTCGCCTGCCTCCCGTTATCACTCCAATCTCAAGGTTCTCAGGCGCAGAGACCCCTCAATAGTCTCTATATTTGACCAGTTCAGCCATGTCTGTATCTACCACCACAACGGCCAAAAGTGGCAAAAACACGGTTTCGAAGGTTCCATGTTTCTCTATGAACGGTTGCGTTTTTTTTCTTTTTCTCTTTCTCCTCTCTCCCTCACAGCTTCTCAGCGATTCGTATCCTCCATACGGATTTTATATCCTCAACCGCGTCGGTTCTGACGACTACATTCAGAGGCTCTATCCAGAGGACGATATCACCACCCACGGCGGTTATCTCATGCTTCGTTCCTACCCCAAACTCTCTGCTGCTCGACTGCGTGCACTTGCCTCTTCTGACACTGGAGATCAACCCAAGTTTTCAGAGTTGTATGCCTATGTCGGCGATGCAGCAACCGTCGCCTCCAAAAATCAAGAGGCTAGCCAGACCATAGGACTCTGGACGTTTACAACCGACGGGAGGGAGCCCTTGATGGATGTCATGTTGAGGTACGCCTTGAATTTTCTTGCTTGCAATCACTCATTACTCGACAACTTAGACTCCATTCATATATCAAGAAAAATTTGCCTTATCCCGAGCAGTACCGCTATGGCCCAGATAGGCCTCCACCCTCAAATCCACATATTCGTGCTACCTCTTCTACCACCAATATCAATATAAGTGATATTGTTCAGGGTTGTATGTCTCTTCTCAATTTCCATTCTTTTTTGTTCACTCTAGTTGCAGATGATACGCAGCAAATCAGTAACAAAGGATTCATAGCATCGAGAGCACCTGGTACACCTGGAACCTCAGATGTCGACAAACTATTCGCAAAAATTTTACCCACAACGGCCACTGTGACCAACAACAACCATGGACATACCACGGCTGCCCCTGCCAGTATCGCCGTAGGCTTACCCGCTGTTAGCAATGATTCACGGTCAGCGGCGTCAATGTCTGTTCAATCTTTGTTCGCTTCGGTTACTGGATCCCAGGAATCTCAAACTTCATCTCAAATCCTACCGTACTTTGGTGGATCTCCTTCGCAGCTGCCACTGAATACTCAACAACAACAAGTATCTTCAACTACCGGGTTGAGTTTGCTGGATTCAATATTCGCTTCTGCCGCTCCTACATCTATCCCTCTATCACAGGAGGGGGCCCTACATAGCGGGCTTGGTCAACCGCAACGCCCCCACTACGAACTGGGGAATCATTCATGTTCATCATCATCGACGCCTGCTACACATTCTTTACCTAATAATTTCAATGCTTCTCGTTCTCTGTCACAAATTCCTATGTATACATCGACACCTAAATCGTTGCCTACGCCACAGGTGTTATGTCAGAATGTTATAGGTTCGCTTCTTAATCATGGTGGAGATCCTCTTAGCGATGACGATCCAAAGAGACAAAGAGATGGTGGTGTAGATTGGGAGTTGGGGTTGGGATCGCACGCGAATTCGGGGGATGAGGGCAATGGATTGGAAATTGAAGATGGGAGCTGGAGTGGTGGTACCAGTTCAGAAGGTGGAAGAGGGACATCGGTACAATTACAAAGACAGAAGAAAGGGAAGAAGGGGAAAAGCGGAAAAGTCGTGACGACGGAGAATGTAGCTGCGGGTTTGAATACCACAAGCGGAGCGGTAAATGGTGCGGTTGAAGGGGACGTGACGCCCAGGCCAGGATCTTGTGTGGGAGACTATTTGAAAAATCTCATCGATTCATCTGGTGCTACGACGACAGCTATTCTTTCGTCCGCAACGACTGCCGATGCCTCCATTTCGGCTAGTGATGCTTCCTCATCTACACAAAGAGAGAAGAAAAAACGAAGACGGAAGAGTAAAGCTGGCCGTGGACGTCTACTCGTTCCAGTTGAACCGAGCTCGGAATTATGTCCTTATCCACCCTCTCAACAGCATAACAGAGACGACATGGGTGCTGTTGTCTCTGATGGAGGTCTTGATGCCAATGATGAACTGACGAGTGAAAGTGAGAGTTCGTCGATGGAATTGAGTGGAGGAGAAGCAGTGGCAGCAGGAGGGGATATTGTGGAACTGGATTGGGAGGATATATCAGCGCTGAGTGATTTGAAGGAGTTTGAGAGGGTACAGAGGGAGCAGCAGCAGCAGAAGCGACGACGACGACGAAGAAAGGGGAATAAGGGGAAGGGGAATATTGTCGATACTGTAAATGAACAAGAAGAGGGATAGGAGGCCTATTTGGGGTGCTGGAGTGACAAGACAAATTTTCATGATAATGCGAAAGAAACGATGAGCGATAGGAGAAAGACATGATATCAGTCCAGGCCTCCCTTCAGTATAGTGTAAAAGTATTTGAAGCATGAAGCCCTATGGTCGGAAGGGAATTTTTGAACGCGACGGTTGCCGGCAATCAAACTTAGTAGATTATGTTATCACTGTACACCTTCGCATACTATTTTTTCCTATCTCCGAGATGATGTGGGCCAGCACGCGAAAGCTTTCGTTGTGTATTCATACTGCCGCCTCTCTCGTCTCGATCGGATGTTCAAAGAAACCAACAATATACTCTCTTCCAACTGAGTTAATTTGCGAAATTTTTATCCACTTGGACGCGCAAGGGTTGTGTTCTGTCAAACTGGTATGCTTCTACACTCATATTCATTATTTGTACACTTATAACGAACGCTAGACATGTAGATTGTTCTACGAAGCTACAAAAT
>Ga0153946_1000241_pt1 | contig 23234 bp, 25 predicted proteins | sample TSNJ030MetaG_FD_104751 | JGI IMG/M metagenome (GOLD analysis project Ga0153946, IMG submission 104751) | Attine ant fungus gardens microbial communities from New Jersey, USA - TSNJ030 MetaG | ecosystem: Host-associated > Fungi > Mycelium > Unclassified | place: USA: New Jersey, Wharton State... | reverse complement strand
AGGCAAAGAATCATTGAAGAGGAGATGGACAGACGAGAAGTCTCTATTGTCACTGTACCCAAGCGTAGATTATGGGTGGCGAACCCTTCCTAAAAGCAGCGCTTTGTATATTGCTGTTTAAGTATATCCTTTTCCCTTGCTTGTGTTTCTTAGTAATGTTCCGATACCGTGTCACGTTTGTTTCCTATGTGCCTAATCAATTCCTGTACTGAAGAGTTAGAAGTGCAGAATTGCCTATCGAAAGAGAATGTTTCAAAATTTATTTCATAAATGCAGTAAAGAAATGAACTACTGAAGGCAAGAGATGCAGGTGACAATTCCAAGTTGGTAACTGTATCATCTTTCCCCCTCTACAGCGACATCCCGACGCCACTTGTCGACACGGCCAAATTTCGCTGCATCATGTGCAGGAGGAGGTGAGGGTATAGAAACAGGGGGTTGCATCCACATCATGTGGTTGTATGGTGCCATCATCGGAGTGGCTAGCGGTGGGGGAAAGAATCCAGAACCCATTTGAGGGCCGAGAAACATGTTTTGAATTTGAGTTTGCATCATCATCTGCTGTTGGTGCTGCTGCTGCTGCTGTGCAAACATTCCATACTGGGTGCGACGCTGTTGCTCAGGATGTAAACCTAGCGGGCGATTGTCATCGTCTTCACCGTCTCCAGTATTCAATCCGGATAGCACCCTCGAAGCTCGCAGACCGAGGGGTTGATCATCGTCTTCATCATCTTCAACCTTACTGCGAGTCTCGCCCATGGAAAGTTTATCGAAATTGATATCAAGCACCGGAGAAGTAAGTTTCTTGATTTTGGCATTCTCTAGCAATGTGGATAGTGGTCGCTCTTCATCGTCGTCGTCTTTCGGCTGATTGGATTGCTGGAAATTAGAATTGAGGTTCTGCTGAAATGCCTTGTGGAAGGTAGCTGCAAGTGGGACATCCTCGTCACTTTCGACATCCACAGGAGGATTAGATGCCCGCTTTCGAGTCCGAAATCTGGGTCCAGTCCCAGTCGTACGATGAGGTCCTTCCTCATCCGACGACCCAGCATGCCACGCTGGCTCGGGAGCTTGGTGTGCAGATATGACAAGACCTTCGTCTTCGCTTTCATTGTCGTCATTATCCGCTGGTGGCAGAGGCCCTCTTAATGCGGATTCAATCTTGGGCAACATTGGTGGTTGGGTCGACACTCTGGGCCCAGTACAAGATTCAGATGGGGCCAAATTCTCAGGTGATAGGATTGCGGTATGTTCTCCCTGTTTCTTGTTCTTGCGCTTCTTACCCTTCTTTTCCATTCTATGTCGCTCCTCTTCCTCTTGTTTCTTACGTTCTTCGTTTTCTAATTTCTCCTGTGCCTCAATCTCACGAAGTTTTTGTGTCTCACGCTCCCATAATTTATCCACGCCAAAGACAGACCGACTATTGATGGGACGACCAGGCATCGGGGCAGTTTGAGGAATCTTGTCATTTTCAAACGATAGAAGGGGTTTGATGTTTGTAGGATTCCTCTGAGTAAGTCCTTCTCTAGATTTCGAATGGTGTAAAAACTGGGACGCTGGGCGTGCGAGCGCGGCTGAGTTGATGAGTGTACTGCTTCGTTGAATTTCACCACGGGCCATCATTGATGGACGTTGATCACCATAGAATACCCTGCTGAAGTATTTAAAAACAATTGAGTATACTAAGTAATACAGTCCTACCTCTGCTTGCTACGCATCTGGGCTTTTCTTGCTTCCAGATCATCGATGAGACTCTTCCCATAAAGCTTTCCAGGCGGGCGTTTGGGAGCAGAGGTTTCAGGATGTAGCGGGGGCGGAAGTATTTCCTCGGCTTCTACTTCTTCAGGATAAAGTTGAGCTTGTTCTCCTTCTTCTGTCGCTCGGGGAAGATCTGAAGGAAAAGCATCAAAGCGTCCATCAATAGCCAGTGTACTGCGGAAGAGTTGTTGAGAGAGGGTAAGATCTTCCAGTGGATTCGGAGTGAAAGAATTGGATGCAATGCGTGGAACAGTGTCAGAGATACCGAGGAGAGTTGAGTTCCTGCGGTTAGTTCGAGCGCCTGGGGGCAGCGGAGGACCGTCCTTAGACAGAGTAAAACCATCCCTGATGCGATTGTCAATTGAGGAAAGTTCGGGTGGAGCTGTTGATTGGAGCGGACTCGGCATTACAAGCACTTTGGGTCGGAGTAGATCAAGAGTAGTTGAGTAGCGACGGTCTCTGGTAAAGTCTCCACCAGCACCAGTCATTACAGAATCCAAGTCATCATTGAGAAGAGCGCGGGTCCCCAAGGATGCATTGGACATAGTTCGAGCATGGGCACCGTATTTAGGGTCAAACCGCGATGTATGTGAAGGTGGCTTCAGAGAAAAAGGATTATCTTCTTGGACTACAGCCTCTCCGCCTTCATCGTAAGCTGATTGTGGTCGACTCTCTTCCTTTACGTCGCCAAGCAACATCCTAGAATTCAGACTTGCCATTGAGAAAGTATGGGAATTTACTCTTCGACCGGTTATACCTTCAGATGGACCAGGGGAGGTAGCACGAGTAGAACCGGTGGGAAAAGGAACGCCTTGTGGCGGTCCAGCCGTATCCTGCATGATACCAGTGGAGCTAGAGCGATGTCTTGGAAAGGTTGCATGGTTGACCTCTACATTGACGACATCAAGAGGTGAAGCGATAGAGCGGCGACGGGAGTCTGCGGGGGCATTTCCAGCCTGACGGAGAAGATCAACGGAACTGCCTAGGCTCATAGATCGAGAATAACTGATCGCACGCCTGGGAGCAAGAAAAGCTTGTTCAGAGCCTGGCAGCAAGTGAGAGCGTACAGTTGTCGTAGGAGGTGCTGTTGCAGCGATAGAGGGCACTTTCCCCTTTCCCTTTCCTGACTTGTCTTTTGCTATGAATGCATCTAATCCCCAGGAGGTCAAGTCCACTTCTATATCTTCGGCTTCCTCTTCGCCATCATTACTATCGGCTCCAAATGGATTGCGCAAAGCATCTATTGAGCCTCGAGATCGTCTAGTGCCTAGAGCAGACTCTTTACCGCCTAAGCTTCCTGTCTCGCTTGGTAAATTGATGCCCAAGTAATCGCTTTGCCTCAGGGCAATTCGAGACGCTGCTGCAGGGTTACGGCGAAAATGTGCGAATATCGCACTTTCCTGTGCGTAACGACGTGGCGTGTCAGGATTATCCAGATCGTTGTCATACTCTACAGACGAGATAAGCGGGAAGCAGCAACCATGACGAGACCAACTCACCCAGCAATGCTGCTGCTAGTTGCAAGCGAGAGAATGATGCAGGCATTTTGGTGTCTGTATATGATCAATAGCTGAAGAGTAGAGGAGAGCCGAGCAACAGGTAGATAGATCAACGGCCGTGGGCAACTTCTTTTCTAATTACACCGTCTCAGCCTTTACATAATCTGAAGATATATTCCCTTATGAATTAAGATACAAGGCACGAGACACATCTCAAAGCTCGTCATGCTGCGGCTCTTTGCCTTCAGAAAAGATGTCCTCGTCATCAGCAAGTTCCTCCATCTCAATAGAGATTTGGTCTTTGAGATGGTCGGGAAGCACAACTTTCGCTTTTCCGTCGTCCTGTTCGTCCAAGCTTTTCATGTACTCTTCCATGAGTTCTTCTTCAGTAGGCATCGATGGATCTACAGGAGGTGCAGGCCTGACGCTCTCATCTGTAGGAGCCGTTTCGGACACGCCCAAGGACCTCCTTAGCGCACGGTCAATCTTGAACATGAACCTTTAAATTAAGATGCATAAGCAAATGCGGAAAGAAGTCATCTGGAACTTACGCATTACTATTGGGAACTTCAAAGCCAGAGCGGACAAGTGCACCATCGATAAGAATGGAAGCCACCTCTTGGAGCTCCTCCTCGGCTTCAAGGTCTCGCTCGTCTTCCTCGGTTGGGAGATCTTTGACACGACGCAGCAGGCCCTCAATCAGAGGAGAACGAGGGTTGATCTCGAGGTGCTTCGCTTTCAGAGCATATTCATGGATTATACCGCCCTGCTTTGCCTGACCTTTCGATGAGGCTAAACGTGATTCAGTAGCTTGTCTTGTCAATCATGGTGATCCAGCTCACTCATCATCTTCTGGACATTGGCAGTGTAACCACCAGGAGCCGCAACAATAGCACAGGCGCTCTTCACGAGACGGTTCGAAATGATTACTATAAAAGCGAATTGGAGCAAACAGCTGTTTGATTGAACTGGTTGAACTCACCGTCCTGAACAACATCCTTAGCCTCCTTTTTAATCCATTCCAGAAGAGGTTTGTACTCTTCTGTCAACTGTTTTTGCAAAGCTTTCTCTTCCTCCGGATCCTCAGCTGAAAACAGATAAGTAAAATACCAAGGGCGACCCAACTAGCGCACCTTCGTCACCAAACTTGAGACCAGATTTGGCGACATCTTGGAAGGGTATTTTACTATGATTCATATAAGCTCGAAAAATTCCTCAAAGAATGACCAACACTCACTTCCATTCCCGAATGTTACCAAACATTATTTCATCAAGGGGCTCATTCAACAACAAAATTTCATAGCCACGAGCATGGAGCTTCTCAATGAAGACACTCTCAGCTAGCTGGTCAACTTCTTTTCCAATCTCAGCAAGGTAGAAGATCTGTTACAAATCATATGAGGACACAACAGAAATCCAACAAATTAGAAAACTCACGTGTCTCTGACCCTTCTTCTTGTTCTGGATGTACTGTTCGAGGGAAGTCGTGTTACGCTGGTTGGATGCGAATCGGGTAAGAGCAGTGAGTTTCTCGCGGTTTTTGGTGTCCTCAACGGCACCCAGCTTGAGAACCGAGCCATAGACGTTCTGAATTTTCTGAAATCTCTCCGGTTCTTCCTCCTCGATTTTGCTCATGAGCTGTATCAGTCTTTTGAGAATGATACTCTTGAGCTGTCGAAGAAATTGGTTGGACTGGAGAGTCTCGCGAGAAACGTTGAGCGGAAGGTCATCAGCTGGAACCATATTCATCATAGATGCTTTTATCGAAAGTACAGTGCACTCACCGTCAACAACGACTCTGACCCAGGTCGCCCACTTAGGCAGGGAATTGTCCCCCAAATCTGAAGTAATAAATGTCCGCTTAACCATGAGCTTGACACCCTTTGATTGATATTCCAACGGTTGCTGCCAATATTGCTCCTCACTGATGACATTAGGACTTGGTTTGTTTGCTTGATGTCAACACTCACAGCTTCGAAGGGATATATACGATGGCTTTGAAAGAAACACCAGAGCCAGAATCGCCAGAAAAATGTTGCCAAGCTAAGGGCTCATCATACTCCTTGAAAAAACTTTGGTAGAATTTCTTATATTCTTCGTCGGAAATCGTCTTAGGATCACTAAAGGCAATTGAAGAACAGTCCAACCGACACAAGAAGCCCAACGCACCGTGTCCAGATGGGAGGCTGAGCGTTCAGTTGCTCCCATTCGTCGATGATCACCTTTTTCATTTTAGGAGTTGGAGGGCTCTCATCTCCGTCCTCTAAGACTTCCTCGACAACAGCTTCATCTTCGTTTGTCTCTTCTGGTGCGAGAGGCTCATCTTTTTTTTCGGTATCAAACTCAGCGTCTTCATCGACAACCTCCCGCTCTTTCTGAGTGAACAGGTAAATGGGAAACGAAGAGGAATAAGAGGAGTGTTTATGACTAAATCCTAAGTTAGTGAGAAAATCAGACTCCGGGTACAGCTCCTTACACAAGATCTTTGATGTTCTGTTCCTCGAGGTAATCCAAGGAATCATCTTTCAGGTAAAGCGTAATCTCAGTGCCCCGGCCAAGAGTGTTTCCACGAGGATCAGGGTAGACATCGAATGTACTATCCTCTGCAGCAGAACTGAAGATGTACTGCGTCGGATTAGGATTCTTCTTTGTGGCAGGGGGAATCGAGGCGACCTCGACACGATCGGCAACCAGGAAACTACTGTAGAAACCGAGACCAAATGCTCCTATCAGGTTTCCTTGAGCAGCTCCTCCTTCGGCTCTTTCTAGAAACTCGGAAGTGCCAGATTTTGCAAGGGTACCCTATACACCTCATCAGCATGTCACACCTCAATCAAGAACTCAGCTCACCAAGTTTGTTGCAAGTTCTTGATCTGACATGCCAATACCAGTGTCGGAAATAACAAGCTTTCCAGATTTTCCAGTTTCACTCTTCTCAGCTTTTATAGTGATGTTCAGTAAGTCGCCACCATTCCACACATCCTTGTCTGTGAGGCTGGTAATGCGTAGTTTCTCGATTGCATCATTAGCATTTGATATCAGTTCGCGGAGGAAGATTTCCCTATGTGTGACTTAGAGAAAGCAGGGCGAGTGATGAAAGCAATGGGCCTACTTGTGCGAGTAAAGACTGTATTATGCGAACAACACATGAACATGAAAACGTGGTTGTATATACGCAAGCACCTACCTGTTAATGACAATCTTTCGCATGCGGGCAACATCACTCTGAAACATCGCATTAGAGACATGAATTGGGTTTAATAGGGAGACACACTTGGTAATCATGCTTGACCCTAGATGCATCCTCAGCAGCCCAAACGTCGACCGAGAGGAGGGAAAGCGCAACAAAGAATGGATGAAGGAGCCTCATGACAGCTTTCCCTTCTATTCAGGTTCAGCTTAAGGTGCAAGAACGGCAGCAATCAAATATCACTGGATAAATAAATAGTGCTCTGCAACAATTCGAATGACGTGTCATTGTCGTGGTCGTTTTCCGCCACGAAACGCGTGACTCCTGTTACTTGAGGTACAATACTATGTGGGAGATACATCATATTACGATATTGATAAAACTGAGACACCAATCCTCCCAAACATGAGTTGGCTCTTGGATCCGGCTGGTATATCAATATCAAGAGACATGAACTGACAACTTGGGGGCTGAAAGATTTGCTACATATTCCTATTGAAAATGAGCAATCAGTTGCTGAAGATTATTCCAAAACCATAGAGCTCACTCGTAGCCATATTTCTCTTTCTTTAGGAACATGATCAAATACTGTATAGCGCTTGTCGTTCTACAGGCCCAATTAGCCAGGCAATTCGGCAACCAGTATTCACGCATACCTTCAAAACCTTGACCATCTCTGCTAGTTCTACCCTTTTTGCGAGCGCCTTCATGTCGACTGTCCCGCCACCCCCTTCTCCCTCATCCTCTCCCATTTCATCGGCTTTGACACCTCCATCCACACCCTCACCGCCAATCTTGTTCAGTCTTCCCCAAAACTCAATGAAGGAGTTTTCAACAAGCATCTCATTAAAGGCTGCTCGAGCGGCGGTTGTCCGCTGCCTTTGCCAATTGTCGTACTCGCCTTCCAGTTGATAGATATCTAGACCAATCTTTGTAACGGGTGGACAATTGAGTAGAGACTCGACGGGTAAATCACTGAAAGACGTTGCTAGTGAGGATGAATGTACTTGGAATAAATTATGAAGATTCGTCATATGTTTTTGACGAAGATGAGCGATGTGTGATTGAAATAATTGTAGCTGCTGATCACGAGGCAGGATAGAGTCACGGAAACGAGGATCTGTTCTGAGTTGCGGTAGTACGTCGTTCCAATTCACCTGAAAGAAAAAGTGTGAGTGTTTGTACCAGATTCAACTAGCCAGTACCTGTGGATCTCGGATAGCATCAACGAGCATTGAACTAAGGAACCATGTGAATGTCAAGTCCCTTACAATCAAATTGAAGCCCGCACTTATAATCACGCTCACCCTCCTCCTGATTAATTCCCACTTTGGATCGTTCAATGTTTATTTCAATCCGGCTACGCTCAGCTTTGACCTTTTCTTCCCGCTCTCTCACAGCACGCTCCCTTCTCTCTTCCCTAGTAAAAGCTGCTGGTTCAGATGGCATGGCTTCGGAGTTTCCTGAAGACAAGGGCCGCTGGATGCCTTGCATGAAAGTATTGAAAAGCTCCTCTCTCAGGGAAGAAGATCCTATTGCATCATATCGTGGGTCCTGCGTCAAGCTTTTCTTTGCCTGAAGTATTGTGAGACAAGGCCATAATCTAGCATTGATTGGAATGGCACCTCTTTCCATAAGATACCTTTACGGATGTCATTCTGATGTTCTTTTAATAGTAAAAAGAAATCCGCCTCAGCCTTTTGAGCAGCCATACGTTTCTCTGTCAAAAAAGTAAGGTGACTGCATATTCTGAGGATAAGACTCACTCTCTCCGAGATCCTTGAGGAATTCCCGGAAACGTTTTTCCCGCTCCCGATCATCTCTACCCCAGCCATAGAACCTTCTGTCCTTCTTCCAGGCTCTACGGAAATCGGCCCAACTTGTTCTAGTACTTTTCACTTCTCGTTCGAGGAGGCGTTGGAAATCCTGCCCAGGATCTACTGTGTTTCTTTCTTTCTGAACCATATTTGCTTTGAGTTCCCGAGCACGGTCGCGGCAGTATTCATCAAAAGCATCGCGGCGTGCAGTAACAGAGGGTAAAAGGACATATCGAGGATCATTGACGAATTTGGGCAGTGATGTATCCCAAGGGTGGAGTGGATTGATATCTTTCTCCCTCAACAGCGACTGTAAAAGCTTTGTTAGACGAAGCGACCTGACAGACCTCGCAACTTACCTTGAATAAGGCTTTGGCTTCGTCAATGGACAAATCGACCTTAATCGGCATTTTTATGACATTTTGAACTGTCTTTGTTTCTTCCATCTGTCGTTGGTCCACTTCTTTCTCTTCTTGCCGCCTGCATTCTTCTGCTGCTTCTGCAGCCAGTTGAGCAGCAGCTTCACGTTGCCATTCTTCCTCTTCTTCCTCTTCGCTATCTTCGCTATCTTCGCTATCTTTGTCGCTCTCTTTTCTGACTTTTTTAGAAACGACAATTTCATCTAGAGGCGTTTCTTCATCAGCCTTTCTCTTAGTAACTCTCTCCGTCTCTTGCTCAACTCGGTTTACTTCTATTTGTTTTTCTGCTTCAGCAGCATGAGTGAGCAATTCTGTCTGTGCCTTTTTCTCGTCTTCCCTTTCTATGGATTTCATCGCTGCCACTGCTTCTGCTATTTCCTTTGGGAGTTGCCAAACACTCGCCTGTTTGGTACCATTGAAGTAGAATTTATTGCCTAGATTCGTGATGACATACAACCATTCTGTGTCAGGGATGCGCTTCTTGAGTATGGGTTTCTCTTTACGAATAGAACCTCGAGACTGTGTGGCAGAAATACTGGGGAAAGAGGGAGTGGGACGAATGTAAGTCGATTCTTGTGTCTCAGTATTGTAATAATAAGTAACCCCTGTAGGACCTGAAAAAAGTCAGTTGGAACGTTGAAAAAAGGTTATACGCACTTAGATGTTCAGTCCATGCCGGTGGCAATGGCAGAACCATAAGAGGAGCAGAGGGCTGACATGATAACAAGTGTCAATATCTACAAATGACATATCAACAAGTGTCAATATCAGCAAATGACATATCAACAAATGACATATCAGCAAAAGTACAAATGCGATTAGCATTTCAGATGTCACCTCTACGGTTGACACTTGAGGTCTACATAGAGTAGCCCAACGTATATGTACTGAAGTTACCCTAACTACAAGTTAACCTGCTGCTTGAGGCTAAATGTCCAATTCCACCCTATGTACCAACGCGTCTCGGGATGTAGCATAATTACCCGTGCCCTTCGTTCCGAAACCATGAGAGTGCCCCAGTTTATTCTAACATCAAGATACGGAGGCTCCCAACTACAGGAGGCACGTGATTAAAGGAGTAGCGTGGGGCGAAGTTTGCAAGTAGATAGGTAGAGTAGCAGGTGTTGTCGGAAAAGGATAATGTGATAACGCAATCGATCCATGCCCTCACTCAGAGCAAGGCGAATTCCTAGCTATTGCTGAATTTTGGAATTGCTCTAGTAAAGCCAGATGACACTTCCACAGCTTGGTTGAGGACGACGCAAAAACCACTAGTGTTGGAAAACCCTGACCCCTTCAATTTTCTTGACGCTTTAAGGGACAAATCTAAGCAATAGCATATGGATCAGTGGATTACGAAGTTTAATCGAGGCTCAAGCAAGGACCACCACCTCTTCGACCTTAGAATTGATAAGAAGAAGTGCATTCAACCGTCGTATGTTAAAGGAGGAGGACGATTAAAACATATCAGTTGTTCGGTATCACTATGTGCAAGAGCTACTCTTTAATCACGCTCCGATTGGCGAGTATAGAAGTTCATTACCAATCATTCTTGTCCCTATGGCATGAGTGATCTCGCTTCAACTACAAGACAGAAGATCAAATGGTTGTCAAGCAGTTCAGCGACAACCTAGCTGCGTGAGCATGGACTAGCAACATATCATAGGATGGGTCTCTTGTACACTACGCAAATTTCTCCTCTCTATTTCTAATTTCTCTTCTCTTCTCTGTGCGTCATACATAAGTTTCGAATTTTTTGGGATCAGCTGTGAGTGATTTCGGTTGCTTTGCATTTTTCAGTATACATTGTACACCACTGTTGACTGCATTTGAGCACTACATCATAAATTCCTGAATTCAAGTAGAACATGATTCAGTAATGCATCAAAATAGTCCACACCATGAGAATGTCCAGATGGTGAAAACAGAGAAGCCTTCCCAGACTACAACATCTGGGGAAGTCCAAATTCAGGCCCGGCATCTCGGTATGGAACATTGGAGGGTCAAGGCACAAGGCACAACATGATAGCAACATGATAGCATGACCCTCGGCATGACTTTGAGTCACGACATGTGTGTGGCACATGACATAGAATGGGAATTCCATTCACCCTGTGTTTGAGTTGCACACTACAGTATACAAATTTCAACATTGGATTATTCGGTGATATTTATACTGCTCAAGATAATAGTTGGAAAGAATATATATTGCATATATATTGCTCGATCAGATCACCAGTTTGTAGCGGTTTAAATAGATACATGGCGCTGCATGCTTAATTCCCTTGTGACTACTCACCAGCATCAATCTCTTATCTTCATGAACGATATTATTGGCTCTCCGTGAAAGATAAATGCCTTGATAGCTCATGCTAGGTTCACATTCCACTCTGTCCATTACAATGCAACTTCATACTCCCTCCCATATTCACAACCCAGAGCATGCGAAGATGACTAGAAATATTCTCTGGAAGTTGGATTACCATGTCTTGCCGCCACTAGCCTTAGTGGGTTCTAGTGCTATGATAAATCGTTCCTGATGCGTCACAAATCATGATTAGTTGTGGCTTGTCAATTTCATCGACAGAAGTAACATAGGTAATGCGAGGTCTGTCCGATTACTGGGTATTGGGAGCTAGTAGTTCAACTCCGATTTAGAATTGCAGGTTTGGAGCGAGACGCTCATCTTCATGGGAATCAATTCAATACCGTACTTGCTGGTACGCCTTGAACCGGACTGGTATCATGTCAGATTATCTAAAGATTACCCAACCGGGGCAGTCTTTTATGTGACGTGAAAAGATCATGTTTTTATTCTATAGTTCACCGCTGAGATGTTTGTAGCTACCTCGTCGTCGAAGTACCTTCGAACAACGTCATGAAGGTGATTAAGCCGAATGTATGGATGTTCCTCCCAGAATACACGTCCGTTCTCATGTGTTCCAGCGCTGGATCCCTATCCTTGTTGCTGTTTGGGGATTCGTAACTATTATGACATTCCTCGTCGGTGCTGCTTTCAGCTAGATTGATCGGAAGTCTGATGGGCTTAACAGGTTAACAGCTATAGTGGTCTTTTAGCCATCCGTATCTGCCTTGGTCTTTGTGAGGGGGGCCTACTCCCTGGAATTGTGACCATTTTCCTCTGTACATTGTATGACGCGGTCCATTCTGACCAACCGACTGCAATAGGTCTTGTACCTCAGCACCTTATACAAACGTCATGAATTGCAGCTAAGGTACGTGTATTCATTCACAGCTGGTGTTGCACCCACAGTTACCTGACCAGGGTTGGTATATTCTATGCATCCGGTAAGTCATTTAATCGCTAGAATCCATTCCAAAAGTCGTAATGGAGATTACAATAAGCCTCATTGTCCGGAGCCTTCGGTGGTAAGCAAACGAACATCTTGTACCACACTGATTGGCCCTCTTATTCCATTTCCCTAGGTCTTCTTGCTTCAGCAATAATCCAAATGGAAGGTGTGGGCGGTCTCTCAGGTTGGCGATGGATTTTTGTCAGTTCCCTCTTCAAGCACAAAGAAAGCCAGCTGACACTGTCAGATCCTCGAGGGTATTGCAACTGTCCTTATTGCTATTGTGACAGCTAGCGTACTTCCGGCAGACCTGGCTTCTGCGACTTTTCTTACGCAAGAGGAGAGAGAATTTGCTAGTAAGGCACCTATCAATCAATGATTCAAATTTATCATGTGGGGGATGTAGCTCGACGATTCCGGGAAGACGGTGAACCAATGAAAGGTATTTTGACTCATGAAGTCCTCCAGAAATAAGAGTGTTCATTCTTTCTTAGAGTCTTCACCACCAAGTGCACAGTTGGAAACATATTCTGAGAACGAGCGTTTTGAATGGAGAGAAGTTAAAAGAGGTAGGTAACCCGTTTTCGCTACTTCATGGCATTCATGAATCTGGGACATTAGGCTTCTTGGACATACAAGTTTGGTTATCCGGTTTCGCCTACTTAGGACTCTTGGTCAGCCTCTACTCGTATTCTCTTTTCTTGTATGTCCATTTTTTATGGGATTACACACATGCTTCATGTCTTTATAGGCCCACAATCATAAATGGGCTCGGTTACTCGGGTGTACAAGCTCAGTTACGCACGGGCAAGCAGTCTGTTCTATTTCAAGTTGCGGCTTCTGAATGAGAATGTGTCATTCAATAGTACCACCTTATGTTCCAGCTGTATTTCTTACTGGTACGTCTCCATCTGGAACTCCCAGCTTAGGACTTAATTTTGATAGTCCTGGTGGCTTACTTCTCTGATCGTCTCAAATTACGAGGTCCCCTCATCTTGATTTGTTTGCCACTTACTATCATCGGTGAACATCTACATATCTTGGATATATTTTCAAATGCTCAGCGTCAGGCGTAGGGTATATCATTGCCATTACTGCTGCTGATAATACCACGAGATACATCGCCGTCTTCTTTATGGCAGCTGGCATGTGAGCTATCGCGTGTTTCCGTGTAAACCATTGAAGAATTGAGTGTTCTGTATCTAGCTATCCAGCCGCGCCCTGTATCCTGTGAGCCTGTACCTCTGGTTGTAAATGTCTGGCCTTACGCGCATTCTGTCCAGGTCTATCTTACCCAATAACAGCCGGGGTCATTACAAGAGGGCCACAACAACGGCCCTGCAGCTCACAATAGCAAACATGGCGTAAGTCAAGCCGGTGTGGAATTCTTGTCTTGTCATATTAAATGCGACCACAGCGGCTTCCCCGCTACCTTTGCTTATACGCAAGGTAAATGGTTTAGAATATACTGGTATAGGTTTTTTATAGCCCATTGTTAGATCAAGCGCCCGAGTATCGCAGAGGTCATTCAATTGTTCTAGGATTTGTGCTTTTAGCATGGATACTTACAGCGGCTAATGTGTACGTATACTTTGTCCTCTTGACATCTTTCTAAGTCTCGTATGGGTTTCAGGTGGTACTGCATTTGGGAAAACAAGGCAAGACGCGAGGGACGTCGTCAAGGTAACATCGACAATTATCTGCTCTTGGTAAGAGAGGGGAAAACCAAGGCCCCCATTGGAGACCGACATCCTGACTTCTTGTTCACTCCATGAGTAGTTCTGGAAAAAGTGACAATATGTTAGTGGAATCTACTGCAAGAACATACACAAGGATACAGATTGTACAATATATGACTACACGATTCTTCAGTCAGAATGAGGAGTCCAACTCTGTAGCAATGAATACGGCAAAAAAGTGCGGGTGTAAAAACTGTGGTTGCAAAATGGGTCATGACCCAAGGAAGCTAGGAAAGCTGTCAGTGTCTAGGTATTCTGACATTCAACTAGAAACATACTTCTTGTTAATCTCGTCGAGGAAAGGCTCGAAATTGACCTTGGCTCTGCCATCAAAAAGGACCAAACAGGTCTGTTTCTCATACTTGGCCTGTAGTAGATCTTCCATCAAGATGTTTTGTGTAGCAACTTGACTCGTGATGCCGAGCATCGTTGACTCCAGGATCAGCGTGAAGACGCCGACAGAGTCGGAAGAGACTTTGATATGAAACTTGTCGTATTGACGGGGAGAATATTGTTCAATGGAAAGAAGGATCTTTTTGTCGTAGAGATCTCTGGCAGTATAGAAGTACGATCCGAATTTCGGAGTAACTCCCGCCTTCTGGAGTTCGCGGATGTGCCAATATTGTTTAGTAAAGGGAACAATAAATCGTTTCTTCCTGAATCTTGTTCAACACTACAGGCATACTGTGGTACAAGATTGACGTACCCTTTTCTCTGCTGCATGGTGCTCATCGCAGCCTGCACATGATCCTGATAGCTGCTAATCTGCTCTTCGTAGTACTTTTTTCGCTCTTGCAAGTGCCGTAATGCCTCTCTCATACTTTCCATCTCACGTTGACGCTGTAAACGCTTCCGATGTTTGCTCCGGACATCACCAGCTATTGCATTCAGAAGGCCCTGGAATCCATCATCGCGGTTGATCTTGCCTTGTTTTTCAAGTTCAAGAAGATTTGTAATTGCCAAGGCTTTCACAGCAGCAAATCTCCAACTACAATGAAATGAGGAAAGAGTGTAGCCAGTCTGATAAAACTCACGTTCTAATGTCTTCCAACCTGTATGCATCATCAACTGCTGATGGCTGTCGCTTTGAGTGTTGTCTACCTTGCTTGCCGAGAGCTTCAGCCTCAAGGATATCCTCCCAAACAGATTCATCTTGCTCAGTGACAGGGCGCATCAACGATTCCAAGAGGTCCTGGGCAGGCTGTACTCGTAAAATCGCTAGTACTCCACGTTTAGCCTGAACCCAGAGCGTCTTTTCTTCTGCAAGAGGATCTATCGGGGATTGCATCAATCAATGAAATTACAATAGATAATGAGTGTGACCTTTGACTGTAGCAAATCGATTGGTGAGCTCAAGAGTGATGGCCGTATCTCGGGCATCTTTCAACTCTTCATCTGCAAGATTCGGTACTCCTAAGAGCTCATTAAGTATGATTCGCAGTGTATCATCGGATTGTGGTGCCTTTGGTCAATGTGATCTGAGACCTTGTTGCGATATCAAATTCTGATGTCTTACCAAAAACCTCAGATGTTGCAAGAGCAGGCCATGCATTGTATAAACCTCGTTTGGTGAGATATAGATGGGTTTTGGTTGTACCGTAACATCCAGGAACTCGTGCGCGTAAAAGTATGATTCGGCATCAGGTACGTCAGCGACTGCTAGAATTAATACCGTTTTTCGAAAGAATGAAGAATCGATCACACCTTCAAGGAGCCAAGCGCACATGCGCCCAGATGCCTCCCCGACGAAATCGTTGATTGGCATAAACGTGGGTTGGTCATCTCCGAAATGTCTAGCAGTGATGATTTGGGTCAGAACCTTGGATACCTGAGCAAGGTTCTTGCGTGCGGTGACTTTGACAGTCTTTGGAATAATCTCGAAAACTTCTGGAGTCCTGTAGGAGAATATTAGCTAGTACGATAAGCTACCAAGTCGAGCTTACATAATGATAGGATAAATGTAGCGGTAATAAACCAAGCGTCCAATGCAGGCTGCGTATTGTTCTTCTGCACCATCGGGGAATCGTTCCTACTGAATTTCAAAAATTTGTATTTCTATCCAAGAAATCACTTACTCTTAACGCAAGAAGAGTTTCGCGAGCAAGGTACCTCATACTGAAGGGCATCTTTTTTGTAGATGAAGTGATGGCTTTCACAAAGGCATCTGTCCACCATTGGACGAGTTGAAGCTCTAATAACAAGTTGAGCGAGTATCAAATGATTAAGAAATATGCCTACGGCGAATGTACATAGCCCTCGTCTCCGGGTATTCGAGAGCTTCTCTGAAATTAACATCTTTAGGTATGGGGCTGGTCACTCCTGACTTGAGTTCCTCCATAGTTATACGGGAGTGATGTAACTTTCATCATAATGAGTGACATTACTGGTGTTTAGTGATTTGATGTAAGTGCGTACCAGTGTTGGATCAGTCTCGAGGTCCAGATCGATTGAATCAATGACCTCTCTGATAATACTTTGGAAAGTATCCCGGGCAAAAGTGCTTTGTTTTGGTCGAATGTAATGAACTGTGATGTTCAGATAGATTGGATGGTTCCGCACAAGATTGTCGATAGAATCTGTATTCGTGATTTCGTCTCGAATTCCAAGCTGTATTGATCAGAAAGTACTAAGAAACATTCAAACAAGAAGACGACTTACCTGGAGCAATTTTAACAGTAAAAAATCTTCGCGGCGGTCTTGACCATAACCGAACAATGTCAAGACCACTCTCTCGATGAACCTTCGACTAGGCTCCGGCACATTGTCTAAAGATAGTTTAAGGAAAAGCCGACTGAGATATTCACCGCGAGTCTGTAAGAGGTAGAAAAGTTGTTGATAAAGTTCAAGCTTTCTCCTCGCAACATGATCTACAGCACTAGATCCAGAGAAAGGATCACCGTGTTTCGCCAGGAGTTTAACCCTAGCAGCATTAGTTGTTACACTATCAGCCCCCTTTCGTTTCTTTGCATTATCAACTACTAGCGCAACTTTCACGTCGAGGTTGTTAACTTCATTCTCCAAAGCTTGGTTCTCGCGGATACATTCCACAACCTGCTTCCTGAGCCTCTCGACTTTAATTTCCTCGTGAAAATCTGCCTCAGAATCGTCGAGCAGATGAACAAAATTCTTGATTGTGCCCACGGAAACGTTGGTACCCATCGTAAGTTGGCGATATTGCTCACGAGTCTCCTTGGCCCTGAAAAGAGACTGAATCTTGATGACTTTGCTAAGATTAGTACAATAATAGTCCATCTTCTCTTTAAAATGACGTCTGATAAGAGCACCACGCAATAATGCTTGTAGGATGACTGCGACATAGTTGCTACGATGAAGGTGTTCGCGCCAAGCATGATAGTCATTTCTGACAATGACACCTCGAATATAGGCTTGAAAACCTGTTATATTGGGAGTTGCATAATCAAGATTTCGTTTAAGCTCGAGATGGCGAAGTCGAACAAGACTGGCTCGAGAAAAAGCCTGAAGTGAAGAGGCCATTTTTAGGTTCCTCGGAGTTTCAAGTGACTTAACCAGTGTTGTGTGCCTTTGACAGGCAATTTTTGCCCGGGCTTGCGCTTGGAAGGTTATCATGAGTGGAGTGACACGACGCAATCCACGTATGAGGGCAAGTAAGCGCTTCCTAGCCAGATATGTGCGCGTGGCTGCCTGTATGCGGATCACTACGTCTGTGAGATTCTTCAATTTCACTGACTGGCTTCGAAAACGACGTCGGACCAAAATTCCACGGAGTTGGGACTGAACGCCAATGAAGGCCGGGCTCAGCTTAGCCAACCGACAATTCTGTCTTTGCAGAGACAGTCGAAGGAGTGCACCCCGAGCCAGAGCTTGGAAATGCACAATTGAAAACCCGATTTTGGGTCGAGTGAATGTCTTCTTCAATTCCTGTCGTGCTGCTCTTGTGATACGAGCACGAGCAAATGCCTGTAAACGGGTCATGGATAAGCCGATGGTGCGAAGTGCTCCCTTGAATTTCCGGAACCGACGACGCTGCAAAACACCGCGCGATTGCGCTTGAGCCTTGACAAAAATGGAGGACATCACCCCGATGGAATGCAAATAGACTTTCCATTGGTGTCTGACCAAAGTAGATCGGGCAGCCGCCTGCAAGGCGATAATCCATGGAATGAGATTTCTTTGCTGGTGTCTCTTAGCCTGGATCTGATTTCGGAGCAAGTGACCTCTACATTGGGTTTGAAGCTTAGTAACGTATCGTTCAGCAGAATGCATACGAGCTTGAATATTAGCACGAGCCCTTCTTGCAAGATGGCTGCGAGCTAGAGACTGGACGGCAATGATAGAACTCTCGTTCTCATATAAGAGTCGGTGTTGGCCTGAAAAGTAGTAGGATATGGGATTTCACTCAAGAGAAACTGGTAGGCTTACGCTCTTCCTGTGACTCTACATCAATCTCTACTTCCTCATCAATTTCTTTGGCCAATTCTCGTCCGACATTACCGAAATTAGGCATCGGAACACCGGCCTCCTTCAAGCCTTTCTGTGTCTTTCGCAGGTCATCGTCGGAAAAGTGGAGATGGCCAATCAGGTTGCCAATTCGTTGAGCCATTCCTCGACGTGCGAGTAGGTGACTCAAAACAAGGCACGTTGTGAGTACAGGACTTGGAAAAATAAAGAAAATAGTCACCTGAGTGCGTGAATACAGTAGATGACTTTTGGTATATTCTTCTTCTCATATAAATCTGTGAGTTCAAAAATGAAGCCCTATTCTCTTTGTGAGGTACTTCATCCGACGATCGATTTTTTTGAAGCTAACCTCAGGCAACCCTGCATCACGAACGAACTTGAAGAATACATTGATGTTATCTGAATGACGGAAGTCACGAAGGTTTGACGACTAGAAAGCGAATGGAGGTCGACATTGTATCCCTCAGCTAGGTTTACAAATTATACCTCAAAAATCCGTCGAACAACTCGAGGATGAAAGGCTCTGACCAATTTTGCAAGAACGACGCCATTACGTAGACCTTCTTCCATTTCTAAGATGTTGAAGCCAATTTCTTCTCCAATGCACCCCTCAATCCATTGATGTGCTTCTCCGACATGACAGAGATACTCATATGCTTGAATAAGATGCCGTTGCGTGTCGGCCCAGTTCCTTCCATAATATCGAGTCGACAAATTGGGAGCAGCATGTCCGCTTGGTGCTTTCAGCTGCAGGCGACCGGGAAGCCCTGCAACACCATCACTTTCGGGAATGGCAAACCCCGGAATTTCAGGAACGCTTTGGCTACGGAAAAGAGACGCCGACGTTTCTGCATATAAATCTTGTTTAAGCTGGCCTTTCCTCGTAGATACTCGGTTGACATTCTCCTGAATTAACTTTGGATCCTGTGTAGATGCAGCTTTCCCCTCTTCCCAGCTCTCATCGCCATCACCGCTTGCTACACGAGGGAAGTGATCTCTACGACTGCCGATAAGATTGTCGTGTGCTGAAGCCCTCTTACTGGACATGTATGAACTTTTATAAGGGACTGAGGATAAAACGGATGGGGACGAACATCCTATAGGCGTCGTCAACGATAACTGTGATAGGTTACTCCACTTTTCATCTAACTCCGATGAAGGGGTGGTAACAAACACTTTTGCAGATCCTTGAATGTAACTGAGGGAAGTAACAGATTTATTACGACCGAGGGTATAGAGTGGTTGTTCGGCACTCTTTTTGGGCGTTGACAGAATGGAAGATTCATGAAGAGATTGTGATCGGTTTCTGGGACTATCCATTGAAGATGTGGCTTGAGAAAGCGAAAAAACATGATGAGAATGCTGAGCAGCTACGGGTCGAATGTCAGGGCTACTGTCTGGCGAATTCGTTGATGATGGGTGTGAGGATAGGGATATATGGTTACGAAGAGGGGAGCTCTGCCTAACACTGGATGTTCTAGGCACTTCGTAAATGGATCGAGAACTGGATGGAGGAAAAATTTTCTGCGAGGTTGAAGGACATAGGACGTGTTTGGAAGAAGCAATCACCGTGGATGAGGGTATGTTCCGACGGGGCGACGTTGATGAGGGGGTATCTATTTCAGCTGTGGTATTGGGCGAGAATGGTAGTGTGATAATAGGGTCTGGCATGGTTCGTCGTTTGAGATGCATTGCAGTCTCCATAGTAGAAGGGCCATTGTTCGAGGATATTGGGTTGCTCATGGTATTCGGTGTAACATTTCCCAGAGCAGAAGGCTGTAACCCTGATCTTAAATTGTCGGGCATAGAATTGTAATTACCAAGAGAATGTTCCTCTGTCTCTACCTCTCGCACACGCTCTTCCCACTTACCCCTAAGAACGTCCAGACTGCTGCTGGGACGATGTGAGGGTGCTGCTCGTCTTCTCGATCCCAGAAATGTGTTGGACGATCCAATGGGAGTAGCAAGAACACCCGGTCCCGGCTGAGAGTTGTTTCGTGATGATCGTGAACTGCCCCCATTAGATGATGTCCTTTCCAAGAGACGCGCCTGATAGGCAAATGGCGCGCCAGGCGAAGATTTATGCGTGTAATCTGGTGTCTGATCGGACGAGCTCATGGGCACTTGGATGCATAGGGAAGAAAAATAAACCGGAATATTGACCGATCGTCCATGAGCCACGTGCTATGTCTATTACCTTTCTAGGCCTCAGATAAACTTTGTAATGTGTAGTTACACATTGCTTATACAGACAGTTGTGTTCATATAGATATTATTAGGAATCAACTGGTTTGTTTATGGCAACTGAAACCCTCGCACAAAAAGACTGCATAAAAGGTTTTATAGTTTTGACGAAACCTTTGTCTGCCGCTTTTCCCACTCCGTACAAGCAAGGTTACGCAGCTCACTCTTAAGTATCTTCCCGGATGCTGTTCGTTCTATTCCAATGTCGATCAACGGCAAACAAAGACGAGAGGTAAGACTTTCTCACCAAATGGCCGATCCAAAATCAAAACCATCACTGGCACAGCAAATTTGGGCAATCTGAGAACAAAGACAATCAAAGGATAAATGTGACATGAGCAGACTGCCAAACCTCTTCTGAGCTAATGCGATTAAGCCTTCTTCAGTTAACTGACCTCTATTTTCTGGACGGGCAGACACTACAGCGGCAACTTGTTCACCCAAGCGGGGGTGGGGAATTCCAACACCTGCAACCTCTGCTACACGAGGGTCAGAATAAAGAGCATTTTCTATTGACACAGAATCCTAGCCCCAATCTAAATCACAGACATCAACACTGAGGGGATTTGACTGACAATGTTTTCGCCCCCACGAATAATAATATCCTTGACTGACCGAAGCTTCAGTAGCTGCGATGATCTGACGGGGAAAGCCTTACTTCGACCACGAACGTAGAGGAACCCCTCTTGGTCCAGATAGCCCAGATCACCTGACTTGAGCCATCCGTCTTTAGTCAAGACTTTGTCAGTTGCGGCTGAACGATGAGACCTAAGAGAAGATACATGACCAAAACAAGCAAGCTCCTTACCTTGATCATGCCAATACCCTCGCATAACATTCGGGCCTCGTATCCAAACCTCTCCAACTGTACCTGTAGGCACTTGTTTGTCGCCCTCCATGATAATAATATCGTTAACAGGGGAAGCCAGTCCACTGTAAGGATATCTAGTATAAAATGCAGTTTAGATCCAGATAGAAATAATACTCACCAACTTGTCGTTCGGTTAGCATAATCCTCTCCCGCTGCAAGACATCCCCAGTCCAAAGAAGACAGAAAAGGCAGAAAACCTGACTCACCAACGCTTGTCACAATGCTACTCGTTTCAGTCAGGCCATATGCTTGGCTCCTAATGTAATCATGAGGTTATAGTCAATCTTGTGATCATGCCTCCTCACATAAGTGCATCAGGAAAGGCTTCCTTAGCCCGTTTAGGTAATGTTTCGGGTGCTGGGGCACCACCGAACATGAGCCCTTCAAGCGAATGGCCTGTATGTGTACCGTCCGTAAGGTCTGAAACCATCGATGGAACTCTGAATAGGCGTCATAACATATATTCATTGGGTACATCTTCCCAGAACGCACCCTCCAGCTATTGCAACATGCTCTTCCTTGATCAATCTGGGGGTATACATAAGAGAACTTTGACGAGCCGACGAAGGGGCCAGGTTGAAGTAAATACCTCGTAGCTGAAGGGAAGTGAATGGTCGTGGACGGAAGATATCATTAGATACCGAACCTTCTTGGATATCCCATTTACGCATCAAAATGATTCTAAGCCCAGCCATGGTCGCCAACATCTAGGCATGGAGTAAGCTCGATTGACGCTGGGATGCAGCAAGTTGCCATACAGTCAGACTGGTGGAACCAGTGACGTGGAAAAATGGAACCGAAATCAGCATACTCTTCTGAGGTCCTGGAAGTGGGACAGGGACATCCTCTCCACGCCGGAGGGCCGCATGCTGATTGCTAATTATGGTCTTCTGCCCCTTGAGAACATGCAGGTAAAACACACAGATTTTGCTCACATTGATTACATTAGTAAGCCATTGACGTTGAGTAGTCAAAACGCCTTTGGGGAGACCGGTTGTACCTGTTGATATACGTGAAACGAAGGGTCATCATCTGTACTAGATGGAGCCAAATTAGCCAGTGACATACCGGAAGTGAACAAGATTGAAGCATTATCTTCTGGAACAATTTCGGGATCATCAGTCAAAATGTTTTGGGAATTGCCCTTATAATTGGCCAAAGCGTCATCCCAAGTCACCATATGATTCCATTTGCCTTTGCCCTCACTTGCCTCCAAAACTAAGAGACCAACAGTACCAGCAGCAAATCTTGAAGCAATGGGCTCTAAACGATCCGCTCGCTCTGGGTCCAATATAATTAACTTGCTTTGGGTATATGTAAGGCAGTGATGCAAAACATCCATAGGAAGCCAGCTTTGTAGATGGTCAGCAGTTGGTATGTCAGGAGAGTCCATGATACTAACGCGTTGACCAACACCGAAACAGCTCCAATGAGGTCTAGGCAGTCAAGGTAAGACGGGATGGACCTTACTATGGAACAGTAAGAACATACGGCAAGCCCAGAAAGCAACCAAGAATTCGGGATAATTCCGGGAACAGATAGCGACCCTATCACCTGGGAATATCATGTAATTTGTCGACAAGAGAGTGGAAAAGACAAATACACACCCTTGCGAATATCATACACATCACGGTACATAGCCGCAGCCTTGACGGACGACTCGAAGACCTGATGAAACGTGTATCTTCGTTTCTCATAGACAACATATGTCTTTTCTGCGTGATCCTTGGCAGCCTCGAGCCAGAAAACTCGCAAAGACGACCAGATGTTCTTGTAAACTCGTAAGAGACGACCATCAATTAAACGCATTTCAAACTCATGAGGCTTCCCAGGTGCACATAGAATGGCATTGACTAGTGCAAGAGAAGATGAGACGCGAAGGTCAAGTACGAATCATTTACGTACCTTCGGCGAGTGTCCGCCTTGGCTCCCAGTTAGAGATT
>Ga0153946_1000237_pt1 | contig 23261 bp, 26 predicted proteins | sample TSNJ030MetaG_FD_104751 | JGI IMG/M metagenome (GOLD analysis project Ga0153946, IMG submission 104751) | Attine ant fungus gardens microbial communities from New Jersey, USA - TSNJ030 MetaG | ecosystem: Host-associated > Fungi > Mycelium > Unclassified | place: USA: New Jersey, Wharton State... | reverse complement strand
TGTTAGTTCATAAGTGCTGATGATGATAACAGCGTTTCTTCATCGGGTTATAGTATTGGCCATGACGATGACGATGATCCCAACTCGTCAGTCGTACAGAACATGAACACGAACACGAACACGAACATCCACAATCGTGATGTGGGAATTCAAGGGAGTATCCCAAATGGAAGGTTTTCATTTTATGATGCGGGTCTTGGTGCCTGTGGCGTCTACAACTCTGGAAATGACTTCGTGAGTTTTGAATGGATATTGTGTTTTTTTTGTTGGGTAATTGAAAATGCTGATGTTTTGTCTGTCCGTCTTTTTTTTTTAAATTAGATTGTCGCGTTGAACTCTGCTGTATGTTTAGTTTTTCTTCATTGTGTTTCAGAAGGAGGGACTTATGATAGCTTTTTTCTTTGGTTGGGCGGGGTCCTTCTTTTTCTGTAGCAATTCGACTTGAAAGATTATTGTTTTAAGAAGATCACGATCACGGTCAATGGTAAAACTACTCAAGCCACGATTACGGATAGGGTAAGTGAAAGTTCTGCCGGGGAGGTAGTTCGAGAAGAATCATTCCTTTTGGTAGTGTCCAGGGTGTCCTTATGGTGGTCTTGACTTCTCGCGTGGTCTTTTTAATTTCTTTGCTGAAGAGGCTGTTGGTATTATTTATGGCGGCTGGAGCATTGGAGGAGATTCAAATCCACCACCACCTTCTCGCTCAAAAGTAGAGGTTAAGGTAAAGGTTGAGGCATCCTCGTCTTCGCCTCCTCCACTGCCTCCTCCACCACCACCACCATCACCATCACCGTCGCCGCCGCCTCCTCCTCCTCCTCCTCCTTCTCCTTCTCCTTCTCCAGCCGCAGCAAGCTCCTCGGCTACCTCGAGTAGTATGATCTCGAGCAGTGCGAGCTCTAGTTCAACTGCGCTTAGTAGCTCGGAATCCATGGCGTCGTTCAGTCCTACTAGTGCCTCTGGTATGTCGCCTGTTTTCAACCTGTGATCTGATGCATTGCTCAAAATATTGCTCGCTTGACCTCTTTTATATAGCTTCTGTTGAGGTGCCATCACCAATGTTCAAGCCAGTAGACCACAAAGGGTGTGTTGAAAACCTAGATTTAGCCATGGTACATTTAGGTGCTATGATAGCGAGTGGAGTACAGCCTGGCCAGATTGCAAACTCGTCGCCGCCACTGGTTGCGTCTAGCACCAGCGAACCGACTGCTTCTCGTTATTAGATTGAAAACAAAAGGGGTCCTGACTGCCGCCAACGCAATTTCGTCGTCACGCGCGTGGTATTGACCGCTATAATGGACTGTTTTCAAGTCATTTTATGTTGAGAATCCTTGATTATTTGACACTAGATGTGGAGGGTTTAAGTGACTATGAAGGTTGGAAGACAGGACCATCGAACACTGGATATATATATTCCACATCATTGTCGACACGTGCCCGGCATGCGCTTTCCAAAATCTTACACTATATTTCTGGACGATCTGCATTTGTTTAATACCCGTTCTTCTGCAATAGCATATCGTTGATGCTTGATCCCAATCGTTCTACAGATTCTAGTTCTTGGCATGGGCGCTCGGATAGTGGAGGGTTGCCTTATGGCCTTATCAGGATCCTGGGGCTTAGGGAGGGGTTACTCAAAGTACAAAACTTGCCACCTCGTCCCCTTTCTGTCTCTTCCCCTGCTCTTGCCCCTCTCCTTCTCTCGCTCGTCCTTTGCACTGCTGTCTATTTTGTTTCTATAGGCCTTGAAGGAAGTCGGACCTTCAACGCCGCTCTACGTTCTTTCTACTTAATATCGAGGCCATTAGCTTAGTGTGAAGAATGAAGTATTCTATGTGGCTTTTGGTGGCTGGCCTTTCCCTTAGCATTGAGGGGTGTACTCTGCATAGCCGGCAAGCTCGCAACCATCAGAATATATCCCATGGGGACATGCACTTCTGGAAACGCGACTATTCTGATAGTAGGTGGACATATTATGATGTCGGCCTGTAAGTCGCTGCTCTTTTTTCACATAAAGACTTGCTCTTGCGAGCCAAAGTGCTGACGGGTTTGTTCCGCAATGCAGAGGTGCATGCGGAGAGACTAACGGCCCAAGTGACTTTGTACGTGACATTTTCGATGTGATCCATGCGCAAGTTAAGTGTCGTTGCGCCTAGATCGTTGCCTTAAACTCGGAGGTAGGTGTCAGTGAAGGACAGCCAGTGTATTTTTGGCTCACTAGTGCCCGCCAAGCAATTTGATGTCGGAGGTGGATATCCCGGACCACAATGCTTCAAATTCATTACCATGAAGTACAAAGGCAAGACCGCCAAGGCTCAGATCATGGATCGGGTAATTCGGCACTAGCATTTTGAGCTTTTACTGATATTGCAATGCCAGTGTCCTGGTTGTCCATATGGTGGTCTGGACTTATCGGAAGGCCTCTTCAGTCATTTTTCTGACCTGGGTGAAGGGGTCTTATCTGGCTCCTGGTCATTCACTAGTACTGGTCCAGAGGATGAAGGTGACAATTCAACCATTCATGAGCGTCCCACGACGACCTATCACGTTATCAACGCGACGAAAACACAGACTCCACCTCCAAATTCTAATCCACACTACGAGATCACAACGACTGACTCAAGCAGCTTCACGATTCATGCCTCCTCGTCATCAGCTAGTTCCAGCACGTCAGTAATTGGTTACTCTATCCCCAGCAGTTCGGCCGTGCCCATTCCTACAGGCATCTTCAATGAACAAGGAGAAAACATAGACAGCATCAACGCTGTCCTCGTTGGCTTGGCTGAACTGCTCTTTGCTGGCCTACACGCGGACTAGCACACGTTCAAGTGTTATTCTGGTCATATTCTTGATTGTATATATTGTTACATGCACGAGTGCAGTGATTTTTTTGGTGGCAAGATATTACAACGATTCACTGGATCTTCCATTGACTTTTATACAGGAGCTAGTATCTATCTCCTGTCCTGTTTATGCGTCCGATCAATGTATTTTCTTATTCGAAACGCGTGCAACGGAGCTGACAGTTACTATATTCGGATGCACATGTGATCTGACATGAGAAAGCGGTTGACCTTAAAATCATTTCATTCTTCCCGTTGTTAGCCACCCTTGCACCTCTCAAAGCCTCGTGCTTGTCGTTCTCTAACGTACACACTCGTTTATTCTGTATCAAAATCTTAAGAACGCCTAATGCGTCTTGGTATCACTCTCCTCGCCCTAGCCTCTCCTTTGGCTGTCCTTGGTGATCTGCGCCATAGTCACCGTAGGACTAGTTCTCATGTCGAGATTGCGAAGCGCGCAGAAAGTCACATTCAGTTGTTCAAGCGCTTTGATGATGCTCCCTGGACTTGGTATGATGTCGGAGGAGCTGCGTAAGTGGCCATTTTTCAGGATACTTTCCTTTTCATTTTTATTGGTGCAGCGGTGCCTGTGGTGAGGTCAATTCTCCGGACCAATTCGTAAGCTAGATTTCATACCCCTCCCAACGGTTCAACTGATTGATGATGCCTTTGCATGTCAGATCGTCGCTTTGAATTCGGCCGTGGGTTTTTATTTTGAAATCAGTCCAAGCACTGAAGTGCTCACACTGTTAACAGCAATACGGCAGTGGTTACCCCGGTCCCAACTGTTTCAAAAAAATAATAATGCAAATCGGCGATAAGCAGACCACTGCCACTATCACCGATGAGGTATGACCCTTCTACAATTAATTTTGACCCCTTGAATAATTGTCATCCAGTGCCCTGGCTGTGGACCTAACGGTCTTGATCTTACTAGCGGTCTCTTTAAGTACTTCGCACCCCTTGACACAGGTGTGCTTCATGGGAAGTGGTGGTTCGCAGATGAAGCTTCTCCGAGTCCCACAACTTATTCGCCGCCTAAGACAACCACAGCGAAGCCCAAGCCGAGTACCACTCATCAGACCGAGCCAACCACTTCCACCACTGTCAAGCCCAAGCCGAGTCCCGTCCAATTGACAATTCAGAATCCGAAGACCTCGTCGACCTCTTCAACTTCTTCAACTTCTTCAACCTCCGCTGAGAGAGCTACGATCTTATCCTCGTCTTCATCCTCATCCCACTCCTCGAGTTCAAGCTCTCATCCATCTTCTGCGGCTTCCTCATCCGCTTCGTCTTCAGTCCCTTCGGGTACTGCGACCAGCGGACTTGCTGTACCCTCATCTGTGGCAACCACTAGCAAAGGTCAAAATATTCTAGCTTGCAATCAGGCACTCATCGGTCTCGGTGAACTTGCAGCTGCTAGCACTAAGGCCTAAGAGTCCGGTAAAGCCAACTCTGGAGTAATATATACAGCGGGAATTCTTTTGCAATCTGGTCTGTCATAATGTCGTTTCGTGCCTTGAGTAAAGCTTGGAACTTTAATCACTGACTTGATGTTTAATGTATCGAAATTTCATGGCGTGTAGAGGCAAGCCTCCTGCTGTTGATTCCTATACCCTGCTAGGTCCATTTTTTCTCTAGTTCATGTCTATCTCACTCTTTTGTTTTCCAACTAGAAGCAGGCTGTTTAGTTCACCTCGTTTATCTATGTAATCGGATCTACAATGCATTGATATACGCTTTTTCATCACTTGGAAAAAATAGTGCATGCCCTTGCCTGCCGCTGCTTGACAGGATTGCGAATCATCGTTGCGACGTACTGTGCTATGATGGGAAGTTGTCTCTAAGCCAACGACCGGATCAGTGATGCGCCAGCATTGTTGTTGATTAGCCTGCAGCCCTATAGTTGTCACCTCAGAGGTCGCCGCTAGTTGACGACACTAATGACAGGAGAGACAGGAGAAATATGACAGCAAATGTTCTCGTATACAAATTGCTGAAAGGAAAAAACTGAAAAACACACCAAAAGCTGAGATCAAGCTGAGATCTTCTGTCAAATCCACGATCAAAAGATACTGACCAACCTTACCAAAGAAAAAGCACTCGTCACTGATGATGTTTATTAAACCCCGCAGTTGATATAATCCCTGACCTTGAGGGAAAACGGGGATTGACGAATTTCTTCATGATGAGTATGAGCTCCATTATGAGGAGATGAAAGTGACAAAGTGATATAAAATTACAAACTAGAAAACTAGCGGGGAGAAAAATCGCGTTCATATGGCCTGCAGGTATCAGTGAAAGCTCACCTTCGGTGAGCGCCAGAGAAGAAGAAAAGGGCGGGGCCAAGACCTAGTCCAGAAATATCGTACTATCAGGTCCATGCACACTGATGCTCGTCCTAATATTAATCGCAAGTTTATTTGGATACCTTGGCGACGACTGTCCTTCTCAGCAACGAAAGAGTGTCGACAGGACTCTGCTGAGGAGGAGCCATTCACTTTGATTCTTTTTTCTGCACCTGTTGAGTTTAGATAGAAGAAAGCGAGCGAGAACTCGTAAATGCCCAAAATGAGTCTTGTCTCTACCGTATTAATCTCTATCTACCATCACAAACATCTGATCATCGGGAGATGAAGCCTCATTTATTTTGAGTATAGCGCTCGATATTCCAAGACGCGTTGAGTCTTAACTAGGTCCAGAAGGATGAGATACGAGCATGAGGACAGATGTTAGTCCTGAATGACAGCGGACCCAGGAGTAATACAGATGTCGGCAGTGATGCTTGAAGAACGCAGGAAAGTCGCTGTTGATTTGTTCACCACTAATTCAGGTACAAATCATTAAGCTGCTTGGATTTCTTTTTCCTCTTCTCTAGAGCCCTACATTTCTTCATCTTCTCCCTTTTAGCAAAACTCAAAGGATACTTATCTCATGCTTCACCACAACGGACATTCTCCTATCAAAGATCCTGTATCTATATTGAATTAAGCCAATTCTGCTGCAGGTTCCGGAGCGGCGTCCTTGCTCGAAGCTTTCATTAGTACCAGTCCCCTGTTATGAGGAGCAAGGGTGTGCTATTGTATTGTTGATAGCACCTGTCTGGCTCCCATTACTCGGAAGTCCTGGTTCTGTGCCTTGAGCCTGTCTCAGGCAGCTGGATCCAATTAAGCCCAACAGAGAAAGCTTTTCCCTGACCGTACTCACAGAATTCTCCAAGTCCTCGCTCGTTGACAAGCCCCAAACAATGTCATCGTCAGAGTCTTCCCCTGATGGACAGGAATGGTTGCAGGACTGACGGCGGTGTCGTCGCCTTGCCCCACGTAATTGAATCCAGATGAAGGCAGATAGGGTTAGTGGGGTGATAGCAAGGGAATCTGAAAGGCTCGAGACACCAGTTGACTTAATGAAGTTGCCACTGTGGCTATATCATTCTTTCATGAAATCGACTACGATAGTCAATCGAAGTTAATCGCGAGCATAATATTTTGGATTTTGATAATTTACGGAACTTTGGTGAACGGAATGAGAGTTGCACTTCGGTATTACTATGTGTGGCGGCATGACTTGATTTGAATAAGAAACAAGACATTGTTTGAATTGTTTGCGGGGACTACGCAGGTCCGGGTACAACATTAGAACTATCTGACAACTTATGTTTCACATTGAAGACGGAGAGAATTGATAGAGAATTGATTTAACTCACGGACTAAGATCAAGCACCGTGTAATGAATTTTTTGAGAATGAATTGACTCAACTACACTTGGATAATTATATTCTGTTGATAAAAGCCGTCGAGTAATTCAATGGCAATGGACATCTATGTCACGATTTTCCAATAGATTGCAGAATTGCCATACCCAGCAACCGGCCGCTGTTCAACGACAACACCCCGCTTCCAAAGCTTCCCGTCAAAGTCCATCACCACTTTCGCTTTCTTCTTCATCAGCATGAGACGCTCGCCATCGGGCGCTTCGACTGTGACAGGCATTGGGGAATTCGACTTTTTGCCGTTACCAAGCTCGTAGTCATAATTCTTTCCCCACACCATGAGATCTTGACCACCGACGCTGCCAGACTCAGCCGAGGAGTCAAGTGCAACGAGGACGTGGCCTGTGGGCGAAATGATTACTTCCGTCGGCCTTATCGGTTCAAGCTGCCTCGTCTTATCGTTATCTATGCAATATAACAGCAGAATCAGCCTAATCTCCAAATGAGATAAAAAAAAGAATGCCTACACTGTTGAAGCCCACTCATAGCTTTAACCCGAGCTGGATTGCCTTGAGAGTTTGAAAATATATTATTGCCCAATCCGCCATTTTGGCCATTGCCACACATCAGTAGATCCGTTGTAGTGGGGACACCATCGCCGGAGCGTTCCATTATGAACGAAGTGAGATCACCTCCTATATTTTGATGTAATAATCAACCTCATGAACGATTCCCATGAACGATACCACGGGGTATTGGTAACCGATACGTACGAGCCGTTATGTCCAGACATTTACTACGTGTATTTTTCGGAAGAATCTGCCATAAAACAACCTCCGTTGGAATCGTGACTGTGTCCGCGGTCGTATTGGCTCCCAATCCGATCTGGCTTAAGACGGATGAGAGAAAACCCGGTGACAGGATAAAAAGAATCTCACCCATGATCATTTGCTCCCCATCCCAGCACGCGACCAGTAGCAGTGCGAATGAAACTACTTCTAGCACCGGCGGCAATTTGACTTACCTCAACCCCACAGAGGGCAGGAATCTCGTACAGGCGAGTACACCAGTGAATTGTAGAATCATCGATATTGGAGAGATCTGTCGTCACATCCGAGGAAGGGGTAATGCGAGCGGTTTTTCCGGATGCATTTCTAATTGATTTCGGTCGCAATTCAACCTTGAGAATTTTTGGCTTTGTTTTCAAAACGACTGCAGCTGGATCGGAAATCTCAAAGGAGCGGAAACCTAGCTGCCCATATTGATTCGCTTCTTTGTTCACAGGATGAGCAAACGTGCGTCCTTTGTTTGTGAGTGCAAGAAGGTGGTTATCTCCTGCAGCGATCGAGATGAATCTGAAGCAGGATAAGGAAAGACTCAAGGCTGAGGAGGAAAGTGATACCTTTCGCTCCAGCCGAGCCCTTGCTGCGGAGAAAGCTCTTCGTATTGAATCGTCTTCCTCCCTTCCCAAAGCCAATTAGTCCATGACCCTGTGGACTGAGGACCGCTCAAAGGGATTTCCTGACTCAGTGCATCTGCAGCTAGAACGTACACAGCCCCTGAAGAGGAAAGCGCATAAACTTTAGATTCTGTCAACTGAAGTTTCTTTATGTTCTGCAAGAAATATTGGATCAACGGAAAAATTCTCAAATCACAGCCACCACTGACACTAACCTTTCCCCTCAGGGTTGGAATAGGCCCTGCTACACCCTGCACTGCAGATCCAAAAACTCCATCGCCCCATTGATACACATCACCCTTCGCGTCAATGCAAGCTGAGTGCTGCTTGTGCAACTGCATATCTCTCAACGCAATATTATCCAACCATGGGACGATAGTTGGCAACCGAAAAACCTTCTCATTTTCTGATGTAGCCATGCTGGAAGTCGTAGGCTCTAGTATCTGATGTCTTCAAGATGTCAGCATTGAGTACTTTAACAAAGGAAGCTCGACACACACCTATTTGAACCCCATACAAGAGCATGGAGAGTGTCCAGATTTCGCCAAGCTTTGCCTTCAGGCGAGGCATGTTTATTGGGAGTTACGAACGGGATAGCAGTTGGAATACCGCTCTGTGAGACAGTATCATTCCGAGAGCTAGTGTGCCACAGATACGACCCGACAGTGATACCAGAAACAAGTGTAACTACCGCAGCCGTTTTTCGCCGAGAACGAGGGACAGTATGAGCCTGGTTATACGACCTCGAAAAATACGGTCGTGTTATCCGCCCCTGACTTACAAGCTTCAGCATGGTGGATGAGCACAAAGATGTCTACTTACACTGGAGCTCGGCGAGACAAATAACTTTGTCAGAGAACCACAGCTGGTATTCCACGTGATGTCATATCAATACAACTAAAAATAGCAATTACACCTTCTCGGAAAGAGCGCACTTGAAAGTGCTCTCAAAAGTAGAACACTCTATACTTTCATCGTCATCTTCCATGGCATCTTCGCAATGCTGAAAATCTAGCATTTCCAATTTAAACTCTGTTTCTCTCTCAAAATTTGCCTTTGACGGTGTCGGAGGTGTTATCATCAGCTTCACGACTCCTCCTTTCTGACTTTCACTTCCAATCATGACCGGGTGCGACGGTGATACGGATATCGTGTCATTGTTGAATGACTCGGATGGATTTTTGTAGATGCTAAAAGTTCCTTCGATGCCGCCCCTAGTGAAAGATGAATCTCGGCGTAGATTGCAAATACTACTTGCGTATGAAGGTGGGCGTGTGAGTCGGTTGTTGCTGAAGCTGCGGCGTAGATCTGAGCTACTTTCCGAGGTGTACCAGACTTTAGGTGTAAATTTTGTCACTCTGGGAGGCCTTGAGCATAGAAAAACGATCAAAGCGGCTGTGAGGAGAATGACACCGACAAAAACTGCGAGGAGAAAAAGGGCCACTAGTGCAGCGTATTTAGCTGGAGTCATGTACTGAGCACAATTACTCACTCGCAGTTGCTTGCTTCATACTTGCTGGTCTGTTGATCAAGTCAAAGAGGGATTTAGGAGAATCTAGTCAGCCTCATAATTTCAGACTGACCAACCAATCTCTAAGAACGAAAGTGATGGAACGGGTATAATCTTACAACTTAAAGTAGAAGTACGCAGCGATGCAGTGAAATCAGGTCTAGATCTAGATTGTGTCAGAAGTAAAATGACAACAATTTCAATGATCTTCCTCTCCCTCCTCCTCCTCCTCTTCCTTCTGATAAACAAACTCGGATGTGTGCCTGATTTTTCTCATGCCGAAAGCACCTTCACCTTCTGCTGGCACCACATATACATCGCCAACCATCTTAGAGTCACGTTCCTTTTCTTGAACATGAGATACATATTCAGTCCCACCACCGCCAGCATGCGAAAGTACAGATGAGGAGCAATCTGTCAACTCTATTCGTATGCCGGCGTCGGCCCGGTCATATTCTCTTGTCCCCTTCTGATCTCGCGTTTGGGCCTGGTCTAAAGCCATCCCGTCCTCTTCCTGGGGTGTATCGTCGCGCGAGGGTTCAGGAGGTTCAGACGTCGTGAAACGTTCCCCGGCAGCTGCGACATTCGTTTCAAGATCAAAAGCTGCAGCCTCAATCTCCCTATCTAAATCATAGGCTGCCGTTGAGTACCTTAGCGGACTTGGACTAGGGTATCCCGAGCTCGTATACCCGGAAGTAAATATGTTGGCCAAACCACCGTGTTGGTTAGACGCAACAAAGGCCCCGTCCTCCTTCGGTAAACCCATGACCTCGCGCTTCCTTGCTTCAGCTTCAGCGGCTTTCTTTGCTCTCCGTTTCGCATCTGCCTCTCTCCTCTTCTGTCTCCTCTGCTCAGCTTTCTCCTCCTCGCGCCTTGTAGTCTCATTCCACTTGGTGAACTCTTCCTTCGCTTGCTCCTCTTCTGTCACATCCAAGTCCCATTGCTCCTGCATAAATTCTGCGTATCGTTCACATGCAGGTCTCCATGTTCTCGTTGCTTTGACATCTACGTCTTCGTCTACACTGATCCCATTAGGTGCGGAGTTGGTAATATCTGGATCGAGTTTTGGCTTCTTGTGTAGAAAGGGAGGAGCAAGTGGATCCCTCCCCTCCAGTAGTGCGTCAATATCTGGAGGGGGTGGGTATTCAAAATCAGGCCCAGGGTTAATGCGTACTGCGCCATCGTTAAATAGTGAGATGAATGGATAGTATCCTAACCATCCATCGTCGAATGGGTTCTGTCTATGTTCCTTCACACCCTCCCTCGCTCTTTTCTTCTCCTTTGCCTTTTGCAACTTGTCCTTGGGTTGTCGAGGCTGTAGGTAGTCGTACAAATCTTGGAATGCCACACCTTGGCATTCGCCATTAATGAAGAATACAATTTTAGATTCAGGACCGAGGGTGGGTAGAGGTCGGAGAGTTTGTGGGGGTTTTGCGAGTGGACCATCTGTCGTCGCTTCTGGAGGTTTACCGGCATTAGGGCCGGCTTTTTTGTTCGAGTTGGAAGGAACCGACGATGACTGAGTAGATTTCGCGGACAGCTCCATAAGATTTGTCATTTCTTTGCTCTGAGGATATTCAAGGATTTCAAAGACCTCCTGACCTTTGAGATCGATGGGTATCCGTTCGCGGCGCATGTGCGCAGGATCGCTTGAGTCTTTTGAGTTGGGTTTACGTCGAGGTGGAAGGGAGATGTACATGCCAATGACGTCTCCTGACTCAAAAGTTTTACCGTAAGCCCGTGAACGGCCTAATGTTGTTTTAGCGCCTGTTTTGTCGCAATATCCATAACTGTACCCATCGGCTCCTATGGGCGTGTTCAATGAGGCTTCGCGTCGTCCCCAACCCAACCTCACGTGCGAACCCTCTCTTCTCACATGCACTGGCCTACTGCCTCCGTTCTCGTCTGAATGTCCAAAACTGTGAGCACGTTCACCTCCCCCACGTAAAATTTTGACTTCCAAGTACCACCGCCCCTCTCGCATAGGTGCATTGCACCGCGCACTACGATAACCACCAGCGCCAGCCAGCCCAAGGCCATCCTTTGTGACTTTGATATTTGCATTGCGATCTTCCCAGCTGACACGAAAGCACGTCGGGTTGGATTCAATAGTGCGAAATGCTGTAGCATGCCCTGGTGGATTGATACCCGCTGGCACATAACGGAAACCCACGCGATTTGAGCAGGCAAGATCCGTTTTGAAATAGGATTCAGTGTGTGGATTTGGCGTGTCTGTGCACGGGACAAAAACAGGTCCTCGAGAAATAGCGAGAATTGGTCGACCAGTGAGGTCACCTCTGTTAGTGAGACTCCTACATAGGAACATTTGAACGTCAGTAGTCGTAGGTAGATGACGTGGCCGTACTCATTTGTGGGTGCATTCGGGGTTGCTAGTGTAGATGTTGAATCTGACGGTGCTGGAGAAGGTGCAGCCGCTGGTGCACGCTTCCGCTTTTTTGAAGGTTGTGTATGTAGTGGCACAGAGCCATTAGTACCATTGGAGTTTCCGCTGAAGGTGATTTCTGGAAGAGGAGAGGACATAACAGTATATGTTGATCTCATCTGCTTAATTTGGCAGTTGCGCTGTCCCTGCCAATCTCGTGCTTTCTGCTCGCTTTCTGCTCTTGCGTCCATGGCCACTCTTAGGTTCGTTGCGATATTTTCTGCTCAGAAACTTAATTTACTTCTTACTCAGACGGATACAAAAGGTAGACTTCTACTATGCTGGACCCGGGAACGTTGACCCCATGATAAAACACCAAAGGAAATTACCGATATCAAGAACAACCCAATCGAGGTGTGTAGACTGGTCTTTAAGTGCAAGAAAACGAACTCAAATATGTATGTACGCGAAGGGTATCACTGTAGAACCTCAGGAGGACAACCTGTTTGAGTGGAAATGCACAATCAAGGGCGCTGTATGACATCTCCCTGTTCAGACTTACAGTCAAATGACGAACGCTCCTATCCATCTTGTCATTTTATGAATGGGCGGATGATTTTTTACAGGCAGATTCTCCGTACAAGGGAGGGACATTCTACTTTGATGTAAGCTTACCAGTCAACTACCCTTTCAAAGCTCCTACCGTGCGTCGTGCCTACCTTTCACGGTGACTGGTTTAAATTGACACTTCCCATACGAACGTTCTTCATCTTTGACTGTGAAGGTTACGTTTACGACTAGAATTTACCATCCTGGTATTAATGAAGAAGGCGCCATCTGTGTTCCTGTCTTAAGGGACGAGGTACTTTGTCTCACCCTTCTATCCTTCTCGGACTGATCCGTCTTCTGTCTCGTACACAGTGGAAACCGACCGTTTCACTCTCATCCGGTGAGTGTATACGACCTGCTTTGTATTTTGCTTTTGCTGATTGAGGATCTGCTTGCTTTTATAGTGCTCCTGACAATCAGGGAGAAGGTCAACAACCCTAGCACTGATGATCCTTTTGAGCCTGAAATTGCTGCGGTGTGTGATCCTAATGTTTACCAGGAACGCGGTGTTCATATAATTATTAGGTATTGAAGAACGATAGGACCAAATTTAATCAAACGGTAAAGGAATGGATCAAGAAGTAACGATTTTTCAGACTCCCTGTTGCTGTGTTGTTGATTTGACTCCCTACAGGTATGCGTCCACATAGCTATCCTGCACTGTACCCAGTTGGTTTCTCACTCGGAAAAACTTTGAGCTGTCTCTGGCATACAGCCATTGGAGTTCCTCAATGAAACCAATCAATCTGTTATCATATCGCCTCAATGGCTTGAGCATTTCGATGCCGTAATTAGGATGCCTAGTTATGATGGGTACAGGATTCCTAAATGGAGTCGCATTGCTTTGAGCTGAAGCAGTCCACGATTATGGAAAGAATACCAGCTTCTAGTGTTGGAGGACGACTATATCCTGACTGATTCCCATGCATCAATGATACTTCTCTTCCAGGATTTGTTACGTGGAGTTTTGATTGACAATAATGGCAACCATGGCAATTTCACTCATATGTTACTGTCCGATGTTGGACACGCAGTCGTGGAAGGCGACAAACGTTCGTAGTTGGATTCCTGTCTTCAGTACTATACCTGCCCTATACCTGCCGTGATTGAGTGTCTTCTGAAAATTGGTATCCTGGGAGCTTCGGAAGAACAAAGATAACGGTAAATCACACAGATCAAATGTAGATCCACAAGTATATCTGTTTACTGTGTATGCATTGTTCAGGTTTGACGACAGAAGATACCACGCCCTAATCATTTGAGAATCACGATCACGAAAGTTCTGCAGCATGTGGTTTGCTAATTGTTCCCAAAATTTACAGTTGTTGGTTTCTGCCTTCTAGCTGTCACTTCGGTAGTTGAGAGCTGCTAGGTAACATTTGATGTTTGCTTGTACTGGGGAATCAGTGGCTGGACGGACATTAGTAAAACCCTTGAGGTAGACGGGGAATTTAAAAAGACGGAAAATAGTGGGTCCCGTGGTAACAGAACATTGACTATAGTAGTCACAGCGGGATCTGTCCAACGGGGATTTGAATCCACGATCTAGAATAACCTTCTGATCACATTCCTATTATCACCATACTTGTCTGTGCCAGAAAGGGACCCTCCTCGTGCTCACCACGTTGTCTTTCCATATCTGTCTTCAATTCCCTGCTCATCCTACCTACACGCTCGAGCGTCTCGAAAAGCGCATTAGTTGAGTCGAGAGGTTCTAGCTGAGAGTGCTAGGCGCTGCTTTATCACTGAGATAATCAGCGAGCTCTTGCCGGTTGCACAAGAGAAGTGTGAAGTGGAGTAGTCTAGTATTCTTGTCAGTTGACAACCATTTGCAGACGCAGTCCAGAACTGAAGTGGAGTGGGACCTGTTCCTTGCTTGATTGGTCTCTGGAGTTGGCTGCACGCAAAAGGAAAAGTGTTCAAGGGCGAAAAGGCAGGAATAACCCAGCAAAGCGTTGGTGTTTGATATCGCAGAAGAAGGAAATAAGAGACCGAGAGCGAGGTGCCGGTGGCTGAGGAGCAACGTTCCAAGCCATTACCATTGTGTTATCACCGACGCCAGATTACCTGACGAAGACAGAGCATAAGTGCAGAGAGAGAGATGCAGAGGTTCAGGTACGTACAACCCTGTCTTTAGTATTCTGTTTGTGATCGTCCCTGCACAATTGGTCTCTCCAATTTGGTATTTCAAATCTTCTGTCCCCACTCCTTGTCGACACGTCGCTCAAGCCAGGACGAGACCCAGAATCTCATCCAAAGACAGCCTAAGCCTGTATTTCATTTCACCACATTTCCTTTATAATTGCCTTTCTCGTCTTCCAATTCCGATCTCTTCGCCACGTCCTGACACTCCACGCGAAATACACGTTGGGTTCTCATACGAAGCCACCTTTCACTAACTAGAAGGTGTATAATTTGTTATCACTCGCTTGGCAACGGCGTTTGCCAGCCTTGCTTGTTGACTGGTTAATTCATTTGATGAAATCCTTCGTTTCTATCTCCTTCTTTCGTTACTTTCGCCTCCGCATCCTTTGCTTTTAACAGGTATCAGAACGCTTTCATTGACGGTGAGGTGACATCCACCCAGCCGGACGCTCACTGAATACCATTTCCCAATTCGTCTATCTCGTTCGTTATTGTTTTTTCCTCCCCTTCCTCGTACCTTGGACTGGCGTGACTGATAAAGCTTTCCTTCTCTATCTCTTCCTTTCTCTAGGAGGAAATCCGATTCAAAACAGAGCTTACCAGCAGCACGACAGAGCCGAGACCAACTTCTGGCAACATCCTCTTCAGGTCGATCGCCCACCTCGCCAACTCTTTCCAGTCTGCGTCCATTTCAATACTCTCCCCGATCACGATATCCTAATTCTATACCATCTTCACAAAACCCACCCCGCGTACTAGGAGAGCCCCCTACTGTTGGAATTCTTTCTTCATTGCAGCCAAACGATTTTCGGGCATCGGTGCTCATATCGGAGTGCGTTTGTAATCTATGAAGCCAATGTTTCTTGACTGACTTGTAGACTGATATCTTGTGCTGCGCCTTCGGTAACCCTAATGGCCTTGGGCTACGTCATCCATCATTCCATTTACTCGTTGTTTCCCCTCACTTGCTTCTGCCATGACATACGGCCACCCACCATACATACATACTTTGACACGAATCTGGATATAATTACAGATTTTCACAACAGTTCCCCGTTCTTCGCCCAGGGGTGCAAATAAACATTGACGATCTCAAAGTTCGCCTCGCAGACCAGAGAGCACGAGGTTCAGAGAACCACATAACAGAAGAAGAAGAAGATATGATTCTTGGCGCATTACGTTTTCGCTCGAGAGGCTCGAAAGAAACACTTTCGCCTGATGACAGGTCGCTTTCCTCGTCCTCCAATTTGACTGCATCACCGAGCAGCAGTCGATCCAAACGGTATAGCAATAACTTATCTTGGTCCATGCGGTTGAGGGATCACAGATACATGAAGAGTATCTCAGGGAGGAGTAAAACAAGCTTGGCTAGTTCAACCACTTCATCTGTGCCATCGACGGTAGTTGGAACGATAGATTCTATTGCTGACAATTCTAGTGTATCGAGTTTACGACCGATGACTCCGGAGGCAACGGCCTCGAGTGTCGCTCTGTCGGCACAGACGGGTTCACCCATGTCGCAGCAGGAAGTGGGGAGTTCGACTGATTCCTGTGCGAGCCATATCCAGAGTTCCGGCTATGGTGCAGAAGAAAGTTCTGAGACCTCAGCTTCATCTACTGGGATGTCGACCGCTACTTCAATCGAGTGTAAATTAAAGGCGATGAATGCTGCAGCATTGAAGAGGGCGTCATTGGCGTTGCAGGCTGCTATCAAGGAGCTAGAGGATGAGACCGAGGATGAGATTGTGCTACCCCGTTCACGGACGCCACATGGCGTGATAAACGATTCGTCTAATCTGGTGAGTGCTTATTCATTATACAACACAACTTTTTTTTTCTTGTTTATCTCATTATTTTGTTTTTCTTCGTGATGCTGATGGTCTTGTTTTTACCATGCATCTCAATTTGGCCTTTTCTTTCCAAATTTGCAAATAGGCCATGGACGATCTTAGCTCCGGATCGATTCGCCCTCTATCTCATGAGCCCGGGGTTGCTGTGGCTATCAGCACCGTCGGCAAACAACTACCATCTGGAACAGAGGGACGTCGTGCCTCACCTCTTCCTTCGCGTACCCTACCAGGCTATATTCCAGGGATGAATCGACCGATGACACCTCGTGACTTTGACCTCAATGACCGTTCTCACTCCATCACCCCTCGTGCAACTTCACCAGCCATGAATGTCTTTCACCCAGAATCTCTATCTGCCTCGTTGCCTGTATCAGGAACGCAGTCGGGCTCAGAGCTAGGGAGGAAAGAATCAACCTCAGCTGCAACTGTGAAGCATAGTCCAAGACCAAGCACGCCGTCTCCTTTGTTTTTACGAAGAACTCCCAGTGCTGGTGGTCGCCAGACCCCAGAGATGCAAGAAGGGACTAGACGGAGTGGAAGTGGAGGGAAACAAACAATCGAATTTGAGAGTCCTCTGGGTTCATCGCTGTTATCACGCAGAAGACCTATTTCCCCGCTTTCGAACGTAGCAGCGTCGGCACCCAGCAGTGCGAATGCGACTGTTGTCGGTAATACAACTTCCTCAAGACCAAGTACACCTTCAAATGTCATCTGGCATCTCAGTACAAGTGGAAATACGAGTACGATGAGGTCGATGCACATGCGGAGTGATAGTTGGACAAGCGATGCCGCTAGTTCAGAGATCGTAGTTGCTAATGGGACCCCGAATCGGGTGCAAAGGAATGTTCAACCACCACCGCCACCCCCTGACTCCTCATCGGGACCCAATACTTCTGTTTCTGTTAGTGCTGCACAAGTTGTGACCCCGCCTCCTGATCGTGCCCAGGTCAACTCCAGCGGAACGATTCATGACAACAGAATAAGTGACGTATTCTTTTCCAATAGATCACAACGATCGCCAACACCGACACAAAACGCTCCTCGGTCACCATCTTCACCGGCATTTGGACTCATCAATGGTGGAAGCCGTAGGTCATCGAGGCAAACGGCAACCTCACCCTGGGGGTTTGCCAGTACATCCTATACCCCTCCAATATTCAATTTATTTGGGAATAGCTCCAGAACATCGGTTGGGTCAACAGGCTCGAGTTATCATTCTTGGGAAGGAGATAAAGATGACAGGGAGTGGTACGATCAAATTCTGAGCGGTGAAGAGCCCCAACCCATGTGGCATGACCTGAGTGTTGGGAAGACGGACCCGCCTTTTCCGGAAGACCAGGCAGAGGAAATGTTCAAAAAGTACTTTGGATTAACAGTTACTGATGTTACCACGATTCAAGAGAAGTTGGTGACTTTTGCGGGCACGAAGGGAGATGTGGTCAGGAAGAGGAGACCGTCAACATCGCAGTCGAACTATGTGGCTCCTGGCAGAGTGTATCACCCCACTGATTCAGTGCCGGTCCCACTTGCGCCTTCCATCCAGGCCAGTAGCCCTGCCCCACAACTCGTTCAATCTGCGATACCCTCCTCCAATCCGATAATTACCTCACCTTCGGAGCAATATAACCAGAAGGCTAGTGCACTGTTGGATTCAGTTGTCAGTGACATTCAAGCTAAGCATTCTCCGCTCCCGTCGCCTCTCGACACTTCCAGCGCTATTGTCCAGAAAATTCCTTCTTCAGAACCTTCGCCGGGCACTAAGCGTAATCACTCACTTGCGGACGTGCTTTTCGGTTCGCATGACCCCAGGTCTACTGATCCGCAGCTGGATGAACCTGAGCCTGCTCCTGACGAGTCAGCCGTTGACACGACAATTGGATCTAATCAAGACCCGGTCGAAGACGATAATTCAGCTACTATGCTGACTGATATGCAGACCGAATCTCAGAATGCTACTGCATTGCCCACACCATCTTTGGCCGTTAATGCTCAATCCCCTCTTCAGCTGTCACAAAACATTTCATCTGTGCACATGCCGATGTCCCCCAAGGACAAAAATGGGGCAGATTTTCTGAGAGAGTACCAGGAGAAAATTGCACAAGCTGATGCGACTATAAAAAGCGCGTCAAGAACCAACCTACCTGTGGAGGGCTTGTCTCGTAGTCCGTCTATTCCCCGGAAGCGCATTGATACGAGCAAGATCTCTTCCCCACAACTCCTCTCGCACTCCAATCCAGCCAGCCTAGAGACTTTACAAACCATACCTTCTCGTTCGCCTACGCTGTCAACCAGCAGTCCGGGTAATTTCAGTATTGGATCACGATTTAAGAAGTTTCGTGGTACTCTCCGTGCAAAGAATACTTTACCCTTCAACAATGAAGTCTCTGCTCTCACATCTGTGTCACCGTCTTCCCCCACTCCTTCCAGCGTCAAGACACCATCATCGTCGCGGACAGAACATGATGACTCTGCGAGGTTCAGGAGTCCTGAAGCCACAGTCTTGACTTTTACGGGAACAGGGCGCTCCAAGCCATCGTCTCCGAGCTCTCCAGCCTTGGCTAGCCCGGGATTTAAAAATTTCATCTCACGTTTTCGTGGCAAGCAACGTACGGTTGAGTCGTTGCCTGCATCCGGTAAACAGCTATCGTCTCAACTAACAACCCATCCTCCTCCTTTGATACCCCGGCATCAAGATACACTGAATCCTCGGACTCCAACTACCACTGAACCAGTATTGGATCTTCCAGTCAAACACGAAAGCGTTCCATTTTCTTCTGTCGTGCCAATTGACGTGCCCTCTTCTCCACTTCATGTTACCTCGCCTTCTACTGGCAGCCGTCAGTCAGTCATGATACAACAGCTATTTGACGCTGCCAATAATCTCGGACTTGACCAAAACGCCCTTAATGACCTATTAATGCGATCCGGATCAATAACGTCTCGGCCAACTAGGTTGGCAAGGACCAACACACAGAAGTCAAGATCTGCTTCACGTCAGGGGCAGCGCGACGAGGTTTCGGCTGCTCTTGAACAATCGGGATCTGGGGATACATCGCATCTTACCGTCCAACCTCTATACCGTCCGACATCTCGACCCTCACAGCCTACGCCTGATCAAGGGTCCACGAGGTCACTTGTCGTCAGACCCCTGGAGCAAATGCGAAGGGCACAAGAAAACCGTGGAGACCGAGCCGCTAGCACGGTCATACGGCGAACTATCGTTCTACCTGATAGTGTCAAAGGTATCAAAACAGATGGTCAGTGTCTTCACCGAGCTAATTCCGGAAAACGACGTCGAGGGAGTGTGAACTCAGGTTCTCTCAGAGATCGTGCGCCCACCCCGCCACCGCCCCGCTCTCCTATATATCAGAGATTCTCGAATGACGGGTCACCGCCTGTGCCTGTGCTCCCACATTCATTGAACCCCGATGTGTACTTAACCTCACCTGCAGTCCGCCCAAACATGAATTCGATGTATGATTCCTCAATGTAGGTTTACGTCTCCCCTCAAACCTAGACATACTCAATGTTATAGTAGATACGAGATGTATGCGAACGAAGGCCGGATGCCAGGTGCATTGAGCGTAGACCCTCACAGCACGGAAGGCACATCAGGGCACGGCGAGTCGGGGCCGGCGCTCGAGTTCATTGAATACGCGAATGGTGATACTATTTGGTAAGTGTCTTGTATCCAATCGATTTCAGAAACTGACAATTTCTAGGTCGATCGTAAGCGGACTACGTAGTGAGGACGATGAGGAGTCTATTTATAATGGAAGGACGAGCTTTTCGTCTGAGTACTCTACTGGAACTCAAGGTGATCGGGAATGGGAAAATGTTCAAGTGTCTGTAAAGGAACAGGCGCGCTCTAATTCCAGGGGAAGTTTTTCGTCATCCGCGCTCAAAAGCAGGAAGCAGACTGCGCAGAGTAAAAGTAGACCCGAAACCAAGGTGAACAATTCAAGAGTCTTCTGAGCTGTCGTAACTCAGGCTATAATTATTTCAGGTTTTCTATAGTACTTCTACGCAAATAGGGCAACTCATCGAGAATCTATCTCAAAGAATGGATGCTGGCGTTTTCAATTTTGTGCCCGGCCCGAGTCGAATTGGGCATTCCGCACAATCTTCTTCATCCACTAACGATATCAGCATGGAAGATCGGTTGGAGCTATTGCTGGGCTCGCTCAGCCACAATTCGTAGATCTCTATTTCATTTCAGCTTGCGAACATATTATATCTTGCTGAACTTTTCATATCTGAATTTGATCGTCTTTCATTTTTTTTGTCCCCTTTCTTTATTCCATTCAAGGGTTCGTTTTCGAAGTTCGTTTGGATATAATTAGTCGTGCATGCTCTACATACCAATGAGTAGGAACCATAGTCACAACTATACATAATGAGTTAGGACTCATCTCCGATGGTGAGATAACGAGCGTGTCATAAGAGTATTTGATAGATTAATATTGAGGAGAGAAAACAGACAGGCAACGTCAAATAAGCAGCGGCAAGGAATACGGAAAGAGATAAAACCCCTGATTTAGTCTAACCCGAGAATTGAATTCCATTCATATCTATCCATCGGTTTAGAAGTAAGGCAAGCAAAACCTCGATGAGTAAGACATCGTTGCTAAACGTGTATTGGATCAGCCCATGCGAAGGCCCAATGGCGGTGAGCTGGTTGTATTTGCGGAAGAGAGCGATGCGAATGTTTGGCGCCATAAAAAGCTACAGATGGTGGATGATCAAAAAAAAGTTTACTCCGGAGACGGATGACAAATTTTTGATCCACATGGTAATGACACCTGGAATCAACCAATGACCGGCTAGGATATAAGCGGTTTCTCACTTACGGCAGGTCTCATGTCAACAGGAATGGAAGAAAGCTCATAACCAAAGATCACGAAAAATTTAACCACTCACATCATAAGCTGACGTATCATCGCGGATCCTGCGCCATTCAAATTGCTTCCCATCAACGGAAGTAAACCCCCGCGCCCTTGGTTTGGAGAAAAGTCATCAAAATCAGTATGAATCAGTATGAGACATCACAGGACAAGAGAGCATATTACTTTTCATCTGTGCCAGGGAGGACGAGATGAGCCATTGGAAATTGGCGATTACCAATCGTCGCTGTGCCCAGAAATCCACCTGTGCCCCAATCCAATTTTGCACAGAGATCTTGGGTATCCCTGTAGACCTACGTACTCAGTTGTTACATCTGTCCAAAATGGATGTGTGAAATGGCAAACGTACACTGGTTCGTATCAGCTGATGAGAGTTGGTCTCTTGCGTATCAAATGAGAGATACACGGGCTTCGTATCTTCACCAATCAACATACAGCAACGCGGGTCATCGCGGCCCGTGAAGAAAAGCTGATAAGTTCCGGCGACCTCTCCAGACGAATGACGTGGCAAATGACTCGATTGCTGCCCCGGCTGCTGAGGTACATGCGATGTCTGCGGTTGTGAAGGGTAAGGTAAGGATTGGGAGCGTTGCATCGGCTGGTCCGGCAGGGGGGAACGGAGGAGCCCGATGTTGTGTCATATTTAGATACTGACTTTGGGGTCGGAGGTTCTGCTGGAAGTACTGCTGTCCAGGTTGTGTTGGCTGAGTGAAGCCATTAGGAATATTCAGAGCGCCTGATCCAGTAAACTGCGCCGCTGGCATCTGCTGAGGACGCAAGCTCGGCTGAATTGCCTGACTCTGCTGATTATAAAAATTCTGCTGGGCTGAGGAATTTCGCTGTTCGAAACGTAAGACAGCGCTTGGAATAACCACGTGCAGAACGTACCTGAACACCCTGATGCGTGTATGTATTCTGACGGACTGGTTGACTGGACTGGCTATGGGGGAACTGGGGCTGTTGCGTTTGTTGAGGATATTGCGATTGCGGACCAAGTTGCTGGGCATATTGAGGTTGTAGTTGTTGTGCTTGTTGCGGAAATTGCTGCCTAACTGTTTGACCTTGACGTGGGTTTTGCTGTAGAAATTGACCCAGCTGTGGGGCAGAGTTCGCCTGGTTAAGAGATGACTGCAGAGTATATGGCTTTTGTTCTTCAACAGGTAATTGAAACTGCTGAGGTGAGTCCTGAGAAAAAAGGTTTTGTTGTGTCCAATTTACATGCTGCAGATCACTCTCTGCAAATTGCTGAGGAAACGTCTGGGTTTGAGTTTGAGAAGGGAATTCTTGTTTTATATATTGATCTGACTGATATATGTTTTGGAGGGATTGTTGCAACTGGGGCTGCTCCGGAAGTGGGAAGTTGGAGCTGGATGGGTAAGCCATAGCAGTTTTGGATTGGAAGGGAAGTAGCAGTTAAGTACCTCCCCGTGATTTACTTGCATGGGAAGATATCCAATCAATCGTGGCGTCTAAGGATCTTCTCAGCGCTTACTTTTCCCGTTCATATGATTCATGCCACGAAACAAAAAATCATTCTAACGTGCGCTACTTACATGCTAGTCTAGGAATTGACTTTCCACAGTTGCCGTTTGCGCATTTTACGCGTGATGTGCACAGCGCTAGACCCAAAATTCTCACCTCCAAACGCCAAAACTACGGTTTCTTCGGCACCTGAACCCCGTGAGATCCCGCGTTTACGCAGATCAATTGCGTCTTTAGCAAATTTAAATCGTGCTTGGTCAGAACCTGAATACAAAAGCTCATCAGGAAAAGCGTATGATAAACGTTAAGACGTAACCATCAGAAACAACTCAGGAGCAGAAGACTTACCGATTCGGAAGGTTGGAGA
>Ga0153946_1000233_pt1 | contig 23307 bp, 23 predicted proteins | sample TSNJ030MetaG_FD_104751 | JGI IMG/M metagenome (GOLD analysis project Ga0153946, IMG submission 104751) | Attine ant fungus gardens microbial communities from New Jersey, USA - TSNJ030 MetaG | ecosystem: Host-associated > Fungi > Mycelium > Unclassified | place: USA: New Jersey, Wharton State... | reverse complement strand
TGCATACCAGGTATCCGCTTTCAGTAAGTATCTTATGTTCAAATATACCATGCCGCTGTCCGGCACCTGATAGTCTAAGGCAATCTCTTTTTTACCATGAGCCGGGATATCGAGCATTTCCAACGAACCGCTCGCCGTAACGATGCCATTGCATTCGATATCATAAACAACTGACAGCACATCATCTGTATTCGCAAAATCCATCTTATTTTCGAAACGGAGCCTCCTTTCATCAGTATCCACCAATGACGCTCTAACCGGACGGATGACATTTTTATACTCTTTCAGCGCGGTACTCACCCGGCGATCCGGATACACCAAACCATCCACGCAGAAGTTGCCGTCATGCGGAAATTCACCAAAATCACCGCCATATCCGTATTTATCTTTACCATCCGCAGTCTTTCCCTGATACACCGCATGATCACACCATTCCCAGACAAAGCCGCCGCAGATGCGCTCCTCTGCATAAATCTTATCAAAATAGTCCTCAATATCACCCGGGCCGTTCCCCATGGCATGGGTAAATTCACAGTACAAATATGGTTTTTGATCCGTTTCTCTCTCCAGATATTCTTCGGTCATCTCCAATGAGTGGTACATATTACTGAACACATCCAGCATCGAGGTGTCATTTTTATGTCCGCCAGTCTCCCAGACACTGCTTTCGTAGTGAGTCAGCCTGGTATCATCATAAGCTTTTACCCATCTTCCCGCATCTTCAAAAGCCCTGCTGTAGCCCGATTCATTTCCCAGCGACCAGAAGATTATACTGCCGTTATTCTTATCACGGATAACATTGCGCTGGATGCGATCCATGATAGCATCGTGATAGATATCCATCTGTACAATGTCGCCGTAGGTCTCTTTCTGAGAGCCTCCGTATATCATCGATGCACCATGTGCTTCAATATCAGCTTCTGCGATCACGTAAAAGCCCAGTTCGTCACACAGCTGCGCAAACCACGGAGAATTCGGATAATGGCTGGTTCGAATGCCATTGACATTGTGCCGCTTCATGAGTTTCATATCTTCCAGCACCTGTTCCCTGGATATCACCGGCCCGGTAACCGGATCACTATCATGCCGGTTCACCCCTCTGAACTTCACCGCCGATCCGTTGAGATAAATGACGCTGTCCAGAATTTGCACCCTGCGGATCGCCAGACGCTGTACGATTTTCTCTTCTCCCGCTTCCATCACAAGTGTATAGAGTACAGGTTTTTCAGCATTCCAAAGCCTGGGTTCTGCAATTGCAAATTCCACATTCCGGGCATCAGTTGTCTGCATACCAATTTCTGTCACGCCATCTGTATCAAGCAAGGTATAAGTCACCGACACCGGACTGTCAAAGAATTCGGTCTCTATTTTCACGGTTGCCGAAGTCATATCGTCTGTTACATAACTTCTCGCAAAATAATCGCGGACATGGGATTTATCCCTTGCCAGGATATATACATCGCGGAAAATCCCTGACTGTCTGAATTTATCCTGATCTTCGAGGTAGCTTCCGTCACACCATTTTACCACCAGAACTGCGATCGTATTATCTCCCGATACTGCATATTTTGTAATATCGAATTCGCCGGTCGAATGCGACACCTGGCTATAACCGGCAAACTCACCGTTTATCCACACATAAAAACAGGAATCTACCCCTTCAAAATTCAGGAACAGCTGCTTTTCTTTCATCGCTTCTGACACTGTGAACTTCCGCACATAAGCACCACACGGATTTTCAGTTGGTACGTAGGGCGGATCATATGGGAAGGGAAACCTGACGTTGGTATAGTGGTGCTTTTCATACCCGTTAAACTGCCAGCAGTCCGGTACTTTGACCGCATCAAAACAAGCAGTGTCAAATCCTTCCCTGTAAAAACCTTCTGCCACTGTATAAGAATTTGGATAATACTTGAATCGCCACTCTCCGTTCAGGCTCAGCATCCGCTCCGAATCCTCCCGTTTGGCCTTCAGAATCTCTGCCGTATCATTTTCTCTTGCAAAAGGAATGTAGTATGCCCGGTTCTCCATAGTACCGACATGAAGAATCGATGGATCTTCATAATATTTTTGTAGTTTCATATGCACGTCTCCTTTATTTTCTATTTATCTGCATTATACAAAAATCCATTCAGATATCCTATGTAGGAAATCGACGAAAACATGCACAAAATAATACACCCCTCTTTACTCTATATGTGTTTTCCGCTATACTGAAGAAAATAAAAAAAGGAGTTTTCTATCATGTACACTGCATCCGGATATCTAGGCGATTTTGGCGAGACCATCATCGATACCCATAATCGTATCGCAATTAACAGCTGCGGGCATTACCGCCTGTCCGAGGGTGAAGGTTTCCGTACCTGGCGTCCTTATGGACGGCAGGATTATCAGCTGATATATATTACCGGCGGAAACGCCGAATTTTATTTTCATGACCAGAGATGCATCGTTTCTGCAGAATCACTGGTACTGCTTTATCCAAATGAAAAGCAGCACTATAATTACCCGGCTGAAGGGACTTCTGATGTTTACTGGGTGCATTTTTCCGGTACCGATGCCGAACAGCTGCTCCGCAGCCATCAGTTATGCCCGGGACACATCTTTCCCGTTTCCGGCGGCAAAGAATGTCTCTATCTATTTGAAAGAATCATTCGGGAACTGCAGTTAAAGCAGCCAGGCTTTTATTCCCTGACCTCGTTATATATGGAAACTCTGCTGGCTCCCTTCGCCCGCAGCATCACACTGGGATCCACTCATTCGGCCGGCAATCCGATTGTCGAAGAGGCGATCCTGCATTTCCATGCCGAATATCATACGCCGGTGTCAATACAGGAGTATGCCGCTTCTCAGGGGATCAGCTGCTGCTGGTTTATCCGCACCTTTAAGCAGCACACCGGAATGACTCCGGTTCAATATCTGACCGACATCCGCATCAACAAAGCCATCGAACTGCTGGATACCGGTACGTTCAATATACAGGAAGCTGCTGCGCTGGTCGGATACGACAATCCTTTGTACTTTAGCCGGGTTTTCAAAAAATCGATGGGTGTCTCACCAAGAAAATATATACAAAACCGTTCAAAAAATCAACCTGACCGCGCTGTATAATAACGCCGCCGACAGGCTGATTTTCATTTGCTGTTAAATTTCATCTATCGCTTTTCCAATATCATTTCTCATATACTTATTGGCAAACTGTACCCATTCTGCTGCTTCATAGGCATTTGCCCGGGCTTCTTTCAAATCTTTTCCTTTTGCCGTTACTCCCAGCACCCGTCCTCCGTTCGTCACGATTTCCCCGTCCTGAAATTTAGTTCCGGCATGGAAGCAGTAGTAACCTTCGTGCTTCTTAAACTCATTCAAACCGGTAATCGGCAGTCCCTTTTCATATTTCTCCGGATATCCGTCAGATGCCAGCACCACACATACTGCAGCATTGTCTTCAAATTTCAGCTTCACCTGATCCAGTGTCCCGTCGATACACGCTTCGATCACATCAATGATATCATTCTTCATACGCGGAAGCACCACCTGGGCTTCCGGGTCACCAAAACGGGCGTTATACTCCAGTACCTTCGGTCCCTCTTCGGTAAGCATCAGACCAAAGAAAATAATTCCTTTGAATGGTCTGCCTTCCGCTTTCATGGCATCTACCGTTGCCTGATAGATATATTCGTCGCAGAACTTTTCAATCTCTTCGGTATAAAACGGGCTCGGTGAAAAAGTCCCCATACCACCGGTATTCAATCCCCGGTCTCCATCCCTGGCACGCTTATGATCCTGCGCAGATGTCATCGTTTTGACTGTATTTCCATCGACAAAGGACAATACCGACACTTCACGTCCGACCATAAACTCTTCCACTACCACAGTATTTCCGGATTCACCAAACTGCTTATCCACCATAATCGTATGAATACCAGCCCGGGCTTCCTCAAGTGTATTGCAGATCAGCACTCCCTTTCCCAGTGCCAGTCCATCCGCCTTCAGAACCAGCGGGAGCTTTGCTGTCTCCAGATATTCCAGAGCCGCCTGCGGTTCCGTAAAGTTCTCATACGCAGCCGTTGGAATATTGTATTTTTTCATCAGGTCTTTTGAAAATGCTTTAGAGCCTTCCAGCATCGCCGCTTTTGCATTTGGACCAAACGCCTTGATTCCAGCCGCTTCCATACGGTCGACCAAGCCGCCCACCAACGGATCATCCGGTGCCACAATAACCAGATCAACCTGCTTCTCCCGTGCAAATGCCACCTGCCGGTCAAAATCCATTGCACCGATATCAGCACACTCAGCATATTCAGCAATTCCGGCATTCCCCGGTGCACAATATATCTCATCTACTCTGCTGCTCTTCGCTACACTTCGAGCCAATACGTGTTCTCTTCCGCCGCTTCCGACAATCAACACTTTCATGCGCTCCTCCTTTTATTCAATGATTACTTTACCATCTGTGACCGTTACTTTTCCATTAGCGATCATCTCAATCGCCTGCGGAAGGATCTGCCATTCCGCCTCTTCCATTACCCGGTGCTGCAGTATTTCAGGAGTATCATCCGGTTTTACTTCCACTGCTTTCTGCAGCAGAATCGGGCCGGTATCGGTTCCCTCATCAACAAAATGTACCGTTGCTCCGACGATCTTTACCCCCCGCTGAAGAGCTGCTTCATGCACCTTTAGCCCATAGTAGCCGGTTCCGCAAAACGCTGGTATCAGAGATGGGTGAATGTTAATCATGCGCCCGCTGTACCTCTGTGTCACCGCCTCTGGAATCACCACCAGAAATCCTGCCAGTACAATCAAATCAGGCCGCATCTCATCAATCGCTTCCAATAATTTTTCATTGAACATGGCTCTGCTTTCATAATCTTTCGGCGAGACACAGCGGCAGGCAATTCCATGCCTGGCAGCCCGCTCCAGGGCATGTGCATTTTTATTATTACTGATCACGCCGACAATCTGCGTATTGGAAATCGTTCCGGATTCCACACCATCGATAATCGCCTGCAGGTTGGTCCCGCCGCCGGATACCAGCACAATGATTCTTAACATAAGGTAACTCCTTTATCACCTGGCTCAATATGACCTACGATATACGCTTCTTCTCCTGCCGCTTTGATTGCACCCAGAGTTGCTTTGGCATCATCCTGACCAACTGCCATGATCATACCCAGCCCCATGTTAAAAGTATTATACATTACTTTTTCTTCAATCTCTCCATTATCCGCCAACATGTTAAATACCGGCGGAATCGGATAGCTGTCTTTATGCACCACCGCGTGCATACCATCACTCAGCATCCGCGGAATGTTTTCATAAAAACCGCCACCGGTGATATGGCTGCAGGCCTGAATGCGCACCCCGGCCTCTCTGATGCTCTGGAGCGCTTTCACATAGATCTTAGTCGGTGCCAGCAGCGCTTCACCCAAAGTAGTTCCCAGGCACTCGTATTCGGTGTTCAAGACTTCCGGCTTCATACTAAATACTTTACGCACCAGCGAAAAACCATTACTGTGAATTCCCGACGATGCTATGCCAATCAGCACATCACCGTCCTTCAGTCCTGCTCCCGTGATCAGATCCTTTTCATCCACAACCCCGACCGCAAAGCCGGCCAGATCATACTCCTCTTCCGGGTAGAATCCCGGCATCTCTGCCGTTTCACCGCCGATCAGCGCCGCGCCGGACTGAACACATCCTTCCGCCACCCCGCTGACAATCCGGGCAATCTTCTCCGGTTCATTCTTTCCACAGGCGATATAATCGAGGAAAAACAGCGGCTCACCGCCAGCGCAGGCAATATCATTTACGCACATTGCCACACAGTCAATTCCGATGGTATCATGCTTGTCCAGCAGGAATGCAAGTTTTAACTTGGTTCCGACACCATCCGTTCCGGATACCAGCGTCGGCTTTTCCATACCTTTAAACTTCTCCATGGAAAACGCACCCGAGAACCCGCCGATTCCGGTCAATACCTCCGGACGCATGGTTCGCTTAATATGTTCTTTCATCAACTCTACCGACTGGTAGCCGGCCTCAATATCTACGCCCGCGTTTTTATAATCCATTCTTTTTCCTCCGACTTTCGCTCATCCGTTGTATTACATTTGTTTCAAATATTCTTTATGTCCCAGCTCTTTCAGTTTGTTCGCTTTTGCTGATACGGATTCTTTCATTTCCTCTGAATGGCTTTTCAGTGCCGCCATTATCTGCGGATCTGAAACAGCCAGTATCTTCGCCGCTAAGACAGCCGCATTAACACCTCCATCGATGGCTACTGTCGCTACCGGTACTCCCGGCGGCATCTGAACGATGGAATACAAAGCGTCGGCACCATCTAAATTCTTACCGGACATCGGAATACCAATGACCGGCATCGGGAATATCGCAGCGCACATGCCCGGCAGATGTGCTGCCATTCCGGCTCCTGCAATGATTACTTTATAGCCTTTGTCTTCTGCCGATTTTGCATAGTCGAAAAATACATCCGGCATCCGGTGCGCCGAGATAATGGTCATCTCATAATCAATTCCCAGCTTCTCCAGCGTATCTGCTGCTTTACTCATGATCTTCATATCAGAGTCACTTCCCATTACAATTCCTACTCTTGGCATTTTGAATCCTCCTCTTATTTATAAGAACATTAATAAATACTTGCCTATTTATAAGTTATTTTACTAAGACATATTTCTTCTGTCAACCTTGTGGCTCTGATTACTCATTATAATTAATTATAAATGGCTATTAATTCAGTTCTTTCAGCGGTTCATTGAGCACTTCCGTACCAGGAAGCACGAATCTGCCATCTCTGATCAGCACTGTTTCCTGCCCATCTTCGGTGAAAACACTGATCTTCTCCAATTCTTCGTAAGGGATAGTGATGTCGGTATGACACTGGAAATAAGCCTTTTCGACGTTCTCCCTGCGCAGGATCGACACGGAATTATCCTTTGCCACAATCTCCTTGCCGTTCGGATTATATATCCTGGTATCCTCACTCCAGCTATAACAGGTATCACCGACAGCGAAATGCGGCCCGGTCTTCTCCGCGATCAGGATCGGCATCTTATCCTCAATTCCATATTTCTTCGCAGCCACATACGCTGTAGTATTCGTTCCGATCGCAAATTCACCAAGCGGCAGAGTCGGATGATTATGAAGAACATTCTCATGGATATACTTCTTGGAATCAGATTCCCGTTCGAAGTTGCTGCAAGTATAATCAGCAATCATACCATTAGCAAAAGTAATTTCCAAATCCCGATACTGCAGCTCTTTTAAATACACCTTACTGACATACAGTACACCATTGGTTCCTTCCAGCACCGGACTGGTGAATATTTCTCCGACCGGGATGTTAACATCAGCAACGCAGTTCTCAAAAACGGTCTCTTGATCAGGTTCCGCCAGGCGGTATAACTGCACTTTCAAATCGGTCTTGTTCTTTCCCTTTCCGAGAATATGCACATAAGTCCCCTGATCAAGCGCATCGATCAAAATCTGCTGCACTTTTTCGTAAAGCTTGGCATCAAGCGTATTGATCCGGATTATCTCATCGAAAATCTCTTCATATTTCTCACCGATTTCCGGAGAAGGATAGGCGATAATCGTGTAACTGCGTTCTTCTCCTTTTATATACTCGTTGGTCATCTGCCCTGATCTACTGTCATACACCAGAGACAATTGTTCCTGCTCAGCATCCAGAGACACCGCAGCTTCTTTTCGCTCCGGTGAAAAAGGTTCCTCGCCAAAGACTTCGATCACCGCCGGACCGGCAAACTTGGCTGCCAGCTCTTTATTCTGTTCATAAGTGTACCTGACCACTTCCAGTTTGCGCTCGATAAAACGTTTATCTATAAACAAACCCTGGTCAGCACGGTGGTCATATTCGTACTGCTTGTTTGCAATGGCTCCATAATATCCTACTTTGAACTGCTGACGTTTGGTCAGGACACTTACCGCTGCCCGGTATATTGCCGGCCGCAGTCCCATTGCCGCAAAATTGACAATCGCTTTTCTCACCACCCGCTCAAAGCCTACGGTATAACGGATATTTACGACCGCCTTTTTAGAAAGGTCTTTATTTCCAATGACGAATCCAAGCCGGTATCCTTCGGTGAACACATCGGCCATTTTATCAATTACGCTTTCCGGCAATGCATTCAGATGTTCCGCAGTCCGCAGTTCATTTTCGCTGATATACTCTCCGTACTGATACAGATAACGCAGATCGCTCAGATCACTATCCCGGATAATATCAGCTGCAAATGAAAAATCCGGATTAATCTGCTCTTTAATCCGGTCTGCTGCAAATACGTCGGCATAATCGCTGGCGTACCAGTAGAATATCTCTTTCAAAGTATGGTACTGCGGCTCTGCTTCTTCTTCAAAGCAGTTGTAGATTTGAATAAATAGTTCATTTAGTACTGTCATATAAACTGTCTGCCGCTCGTAAACATAGGCGATCAGTCCCCGCATTTCAACATAGATTGCACTCAAAAAAGCTCCTTTATCGGAACCCATTTTTTCACACGCTAATGCCGGATCGGCATAACTTTGCGCATAGTGTCCCGGTAAAATATCTGCATAGATATTTTTATTTTCATCTGCCAGTTGTTCAATCTTCCAATCTTTTCGCTCATCATTTTCAAAAGAACGATGGATCTTGTCTATTGCTAGAACAAAGCTTGCCACCGTCCGAAAATAATCCCTGTATTTTTCTTCTGTCGTCTCTTCTGTCAGCATCAAACCAATCCGCTCGATCGATAATTCATAGCGTTCTCTTTCAAATTCTGTCATAAAATCAACCCCCTGATAAATATTGCTGCAAACAGCAGCACAATCAGACTATTTAATGTGATGCCAATTTTGCATGAAAAATAATTTTTGTCGCGTTCCTTAAAGCCTTTGATTCCCATGCTCACTCCAAACCCTGCCAGTATTGCCAGCACGATTCCGGCCGCACCGATAATTGCTGCCGCTTCCCCCTTCGAAGAGTAGGTTATCATCAGCAAAATTACCAGCAGCAAAAAAACACCTACCGCAGCAATGCAGGACTCCATTCCCATTCTGGCATGTTTCAGTTTGGGGCGGCCATACTTACTGCGGCGCTTTCTTTCTTTTATTTTCTTCTCCTGCTCTTTGTTTCTTTCTTTTCTCGCCATTCTTATTTTCTCCTTAGAGCATTACATATTGCAAATATGATGTATCCCAGCATACCGCCAATCGTATTCAGCAGCATATCATCTACATCAAAACAACCGACTCTTGTTACCAGTTGAAAGATTTCCACACAAAAGCTCAAGCCGAAGCTATAGAACACAGTCAGAATAAAGCTTCTATATCTGCTTGCCATCGGCATAAAAAAACCCAGCGGCATGAAAATCAGAATATTTCCAAACAGATTCTCATATGCCACAATTCCAAGTTGTTCTCTATAAGTCCAGAACCTCTTAATTTCTCGAAACAATTCAAGATTATACCGGTATTCTCCGGTCTCCCCCACACGTCCATACCAATCGGAAAAAATCAAAAACCAGAATAAAAATATAATGTATAGCACAAAAAATATTTTTCCTAAGATACGGGGCCATTTTTTATCTTTGTTTTTCAATTTAACTCCCTTATTTTACTCCATATTGTTGATAATATTCATCTATTGCCGTTTTAATTTTATCATCTATAATAATTTCACCAAAACAAGGCTTATTATGCAGATGACTTACCACTTCTTCCATCGTAACAATTGCATTTGCCTCAAATCCATAATTCTCTTTGATTTCCTGCAGCGCGCTTTTCTCACCTTTACCCTTTTCCATGCGGTTAAGCGAAACCATCAGCCCTTTTACTTCAACATTCCCCTGAGCTGTTATGATCGGAAATGTCTCTTCAATCGACTTTCCTGAGGTGGTCACATCTTCAATAATCACCACCCGGTCACCATCCTTGATCGGACTGCCCAGCAAAATTCCGGAATCTCCGCCGTGATCCTTTGCCTCCTTGCGGTTCGAACAATATCGTATTTCCTTACCGTACAGCTCGCTGATCGCCATCGTGGCCGCAACACTTAAAGGAATTCCTTTATACGCCGGCCCAAAAAGCACATCGAAATCCAATCCATAATTTTCATAGATTGCTTTCGCATAATATTTACCTAATTTACGCAGCTGCATGCCGGTAACATAACCGCCGGCATTCATAAAAAACGGCGATTTACGTCCGCTTTTAAGAGTAAATTCACCGAATTTCAGCACCTTGCTTTCCACCATAAATTCGATAAATTCTTGTTTATATGTTTCCATTTTTCTAAAAACCTCCATATCTTCTGAATTTATATCGGGCAGCTTACTTAGAGCAGGTCGTTATTGTAGTAATCGTAGCCATCGTAATAATCATAATAATCAGGGTTATTATAATTATAATACGGGTCGCTCACCTGACTCATCGTAACAAATACCAGCACAATCAACAGCACCGAAGTGATAAAGCCGATAATTGAAGTGATGATACCAGCTATCGCCATACCGCGTTTATCTTTACGATTCGCTATATATATGATACCGGTAATAATACCCGCTATCGAAAGAGGTATCGAAAATACAATGAAAACGCTGAATACAATGGCACAGATCCCAGTAACCAGAGATGCAATTGCCGCCCCTCTGTACGAAGACATATCAGCTGTATCCGGCTGATTGGCATCTACTTGCTGCCGCCGTGTATTATACCGGCTCTGAGATTCGTACATTCCTGATTGTCCGTACGGATTATACTGACTCTGTGTTTCATACGTTCCCGGCTGCTCATACGGCTTCTGCCAGCCCTGCGGATTCTGCGTATGCGGTTCCTTATACACATTCGGCCGCCCCCCGGTTTCCCCGATCTGAATCTCATCATACGGGGTTAGCTTTCCTTTTTCTTTCAATTGCTCTGCCCACTGTTCTTCCGGCACTTGGTAGCGCGGATCATAGTTTGTGTTATGTTCCTCTGAACTCATACGCACCCTCCTTTCTTACTTTACCAGACCGATAATATCAGTCACTTTATCAAAATTATATTCTTTCAGATACTGCTCAATGCCTTCCGCAATTTCAACCGTTGCTGTCGGATTATAGAAATTAGCCGTTCCGACGGATACTGCCGAAGCGCCAGCCAGCAGGAATTCTAACGCGTCCTGGGCATTTGTAATTCCGCCCATACCGATGATCGGTAAGTTTACCGCATTTGCCACCTGATATACCATTCGAAGTGCGATCGGTCTAATTGCCGGACCAGATACCCCACCGGTCTTATTTGCCAGCGCAAAGGCCCGCTTATGAATATCAATTTTCATTCCGGTCAGTGTATTGATCAGCGACAGTACATCCGCTCCACCCGCTTCCGCTGCCCGCGCCGTCTCCGTAATATCAGTAACATTCGGACTCAGCTTCATGATGATTGGTTGTTTTGCATATCGCTTCAGCTCTTTGGTGATTTCTTCAACCGCTTTGGGATTCTGCCCAAAAGCGATCCCGCCTTCCTTGACATTGGGGCATGAAATATTGATTTCCAGCATGTCGACATCTTCTTCTGCCAATCTTTCCACAACTGCACAGTAATCCTCTGTCGTTTTTCCACACACATTCACAATGATTTTGGTATCATATTGTTTCAGAAACGGTATATCTCGTTCGCAGAAAACATCAATCCCCGGATTCTGAAGGCCGATCGCATTCATCATACCACTGGCCGTCTCCGCAATACGCGGTGTCGGATTCCCGGACCACGGTACTTTTGCCACCCCTTTGGTAACCACCGCACCCAGACGGTTCAAATCGACAAATTCACTATATTCTTTTCCCGATCCAAAGGTTCCCGACGCAGTCATAACCGGATTATTAAGGGTTACGCCGGCCAGATTAATGGTTGTATTCATTATAACTTTACCTCCGCAGCTAAAAATACCGGTCCATCTTTACAAACCCGCTTGTTATCCACATTGCTGTGCTCATCTATCTCTTCCGACTGACAGACACATGCCAGACAGGCACCGATTCCGCATGCCATCCGCTCTTCCATCGAAATATAACACTCAATCTCTTGCTCCTGTGCATATGCCTTGACAGCCCGAAGCATCGGGGCTGGCCCGCAGGCATAAATAACTTCCGCATCAAGGCCGTGCTCCCGGATCGCATCCAATACGTTTCCGGATGTTCCGGCACTGCCGTCTTCCGTAGCAATATAAAGTGGCCCGTGGGTCTTAAGCTCCTCCGTCAGGAATAATTCATCCCGATACCCGGCGATGATCTGTTTTTCACACTTCAACTGCTTCGCCAGTTCCACCATCGGAGGCACACCGATTCCGCCGCCGATTAAAAATGCCTTTTTCGAGCCGTCCACCGGAAAGCCATTTCCAAGCGGTCCCATAATATCCACCCGGTCACCAGATGAAAGCCCTGCAAACTGAGCTGTCCCGGTATTCGCCCCAGTCACCCGATACACGATCCGCACCGCAGCTTTTTCCCGGTCAATCTCACACAAGCTGATCGGACGCGGAAGCAGCCGGCTGCCATCGTTCGTGTACACCGAAATAAATTGTCCCGCCTGAGCAGCTCCGGCAACATTCACATTCACCAGCCACATGCTGTAGATATCGGCTGCAATCTGCTCCTGGGATGCAATGACTGCAGTCTCTTTATATTTCCCCGCCATTATCTTGCCTCCAATGCGCCCTGTATATCTTTTACCATATCAATTACCGCAGCTCTGGAAGCTTCTGCATAATTAACTTCACCAAACTGCCGGTAAGCCTCCTGCTTATATGCTGCAATAATTCCTCTGGAAGAATTCACAATTGCCCCCAGTCCATCTTCGTTAAAGAAATGCACCAGGTCTTTTCCCTGACCACCCTGAGCACCATATCCCGGTACGAGAATATAATTCTTTGGCATTACTTTACGGAGAATCTTACCCATCTCGGGATAAGTTGCTCCTACTACGGCACCAATATAACTGTACTCGTCGCCCATATGATCAGCACCCCATTCCGCCACCTTTTCACCAACCCACTCATACAGCGGTCTTCCGTCAATCAGACGATCCTGGAATTCCCCGCTGGATGGATTGGAGGTCTTAACCAGCACAAAGGCTCCCTTCTTTTCCTGTTTGCACACTTTAATAAACGGGTCAATACTGTCCGATCCCATATATGGATTTAAAGTTACAAAATCTTCTCCGAACGGAGTAAAAGTGTTGCTTCCTACCGTCACTTTACCAAGATGACCATCCGCATAAGCTGCCGAAGTCGATCCGATATCGCCGCGCTTAATATCAGCGATCACGACCAGACCTTTTCCCCGGCTGTAATCAACGGTTCTTTTAAAAGCGGTAAGCCCCGGTATCCCAAACTGCTCATACATCGCTATCTGCGGTTTCACCGCCGGAATCAGATCACAGGTGTGATCGATAATCCCTTTGTTAAACTGCCAGATTGCTTCAGCCGCTCCGTCCAGCGTTTCCCCAAATTCAGCAAATGCCTTTTTCTTAATCGGTTGCGGAATATAAGAAAGCATCGGATCCAATCCTGCCACGATTGGCGCCTTTGTACGCTTAATATTATCAATCAGCTGATTAATCATCCCTTTTTTCCTCCCTAATGCACATTCTTTTCATAAACAACCCGCCCATCTACGATGGTATATATCACTTCACCTTTTACTTTTCTGCCGTGAAATGGTGTATTCTTACCCTTTGACGCAAATCCATCTTTATCGATCAGATATTCCCGGTGCGGGTCAAATATTACCAAATCCGCTCTCATTCCCGCCGAAACACTGCCGCGGTCATTCAAACCCAGAATCTCCGCCGGATTATAGCTCATCTTCTCAACCATCTCAAGCGGTGTCAATACCTTCTTATCCACCAACTCGGTATATGTCAATGCCGCTGAGGTCTCCAATCCGACAATTCCAAATGCAGCATCCTTCATGGAACAATTCTTTTCGTTCTCCGCATGCGGCGCATGATCGGTCGAGATCACATCCATAATGCCGTCTTTTAACCCTTTTTTGAGCGCTTCCACATCGCACTTGGCACGCAGCGGCGGATTCATTTTAAAGTTCCCATCATCTTCGGTTATATCGTCCGTAGTCAGGATAAAATGATGCGGGCACACTTCGCCGGTTACCGGCAGTCCTTTTGCTTTTGCTTCCGCCAGCAGCCGCACGCTGTCTTCCGTAGAGCAATGGCACAAATGCAGTCGTACGTCGGTCGCTTCTGCCAGCTCAATATCTCTTTTCACAATGATATCTTCCACTTCATTGGTAATGCCTTTCAGCCCCAGCTGATCTGCTCTCGGATCAGCATTCATCACCCCCCCACGAACCAGATTGATATCTTCACAATGGGCAAATACCGATATGTTATTTCTAGCCGCTTCCACCATCCCCTGCTTATAAAGGTCAGCATTCATCACCGATTTGCCATCTTCACTGATCGCATGACATCCAGCCTCGGCCATGCCTTTGATATCAGCAAGTTCCTTGCCTTCCTGCCCGAGCGTAACCGCCCCGATCTGGATGATATGCACCGGTGATTCCTGCTGGGCCTTCCGATGGACTGCCCGTACTAATTCGCCGCTGTCAATGACCGGCCTGGTATTGGGCATCGCACACATGGTCGTCACACCGCCTTTTGCTGCGGCCGCTCCGCCGGTGGCAATCGTCTCTTTATATTCCAGACCCGGCTCCCGCAAATGTACATGAAGATCGATAAAACCTGGCATCACGTAGCAATTTCCTGCATCAATCTCCCGGTCGGCTGCTACGTTTATAATTTCACCTGTCTTAGTGATTTCACCATCCTCAACCAGTACATCACACACTGTATCCGTATTTGTCAGCGGATCCAGCACATGACCGTTCTTTATCAATATTCTCATCGCTTTTGCATGTCCTTTCTTGAATTTAAGCACACTTATAATTATTTTAGCATATGTATGCAGAAAAAGAAATGCCAAAAAAGCATTCCTTTTCCCCGTCATTTTAATTCATCTTTCACAACTTCTATTGCTTTTTCCAGCTGATTATCTGCTTCTTCATCATTCTCATCAGCCTCATATTTCACTTCTACATCCGGTTCAATTCCGATTCCGTTGATACTTCTTCCGTTCGGAGTAAAGTATTCTGAAATCGTCAGTTTCAGGCAAGTACCATCTCCCAGGTCAAAGAGCTGCTGCACAACACCCTTACCATAAGTGGTCATTCCGATAATCCGGCCAATTCCATAATCCTGAATTGCACCGGCATAGATCTCCGATGCACTGGCACTGTATTGGTTCACCAATACCACCAGCGGCTTTTCAAATTTATGCTCATCATCGGAGGTCTGTGTATCGCGCCGGCCATTCTTATCTTCGGTATACACAATTGTTCCTTCCGAAAGCATCAGATCCAGCATATCACATACTGTGCTCAGATTCCCGCCCGGATTGCTGCGCAGGTCGACGACTAATCCTTCCATCCCCTGACTCTCAAGTGTTTCCAGAGCTTCCTGGTACTGTCCATAGGTCACTTTATCGAATTCAGTGACTCTGATATAGCCGATATTACCCTCTTTCATTTCGAAGGTAACCGTCTGCGCTTCAACCTTCCTTCTGGTCGCCGTCACAGTCACTTCATCGTAGTCTTCACCGCGCAGCACGGTAATCTCCACATCGGTTCCTTCTTCGCCTTTGATCTGCGATACTACTTCAGTCAAACTCTGATTCGTAATATCCTCGCCGTTCACCTTATACAGAACATCATGCTCTTTCAACCCTGCTTCTTCTGCCGGCGAATCCTCATATATGTTGGTCAGCGTAATAGTGTTGGTATCAACATCCTGAGACAGCACTGCGCCAATACCACTGTATTCGCCTTCGGTCGATTCCTGCAGTTCAGCGGTGGCCTTCTCATCGTAGTATACCGAATATGCATCATCAAGAGCGTCAACATACCCAGTCATAAGCCCTTCCGTCAACTTGTCGCTTTCAATTTCATCTTCATATAAATAATAAGATTTGATTAATTCATCAATCTTCTCGAGCTTATCCTGTATCCCGGAATCTACCACCTCAGTATTACGAGCTGAATTCTTACCCAGCCCAAATGACGCAGCAGCCACGATACACATAACTAAAAACATAGCGAGGGCACCACAAAGTGCCCCTCGCAAAAACTTATTATTTTCTTTCATACATTAAATTCCATTCCTATAGATAATTCGCCGGATTAACCGGTGTTCCATTCACATGAACTTCGAAGTGCAGATGCGCTCCGGAAGAAATTCCGGTCGATCCTACCGCACCAATATTCTGGCCCCTTGAAACACTGGTACCGGCCGATACATAGCTGGCACTCAAATGCTGATACAGTGTCTGCAGACCATTACCATGATTCACAATAATATAATTTCCTCTGGCACTGTTATAGCCCACCGTAGTAACCGTACCGCCGTCAGCAGCATAGACCGGTGTGCCTGATGGAGCCGCAAAATCCAGTCCTCGGTGATATGTACTGGCACCTGCTACCGGTGCACTTCGCGGACCAAATCCGCTGGAAATACGGGCCGCCGGGCATGGATTTGATAATTGTCCGGAACCGGACACCACATCTGCTCCTGCCGAAGATGATGATGAACTTGAAGATGCTGCCGCTGCCGCTTTCGCCGCTGCTTCTGCTTCTGCCTGCCTTTTTGCCGCCGCTTCTGCTTCTTTTAGCAGCTGCGCCAGTTCTGCAGCATTCTTACCGATTTCGGCTTGCAGATCTCCAATCTCTATATTCTTGCCCTCCAGCAGTTCTTGAACCTGAGCCTGCTGATCTTTAAGCTTATTCTGGATCTCTTTTAATTCTTCTTCTTCTTCCTTAAGCTGTGCTTCTTTTTCTTCAATCTGTTCTACTAATGCCTGAAATTCTTCGAGCAACTCACGGTCACATTCCGAAATCTTGGTGACATATTCCGCCTTATTCAGCATATCTGCGATACTGCTGGCACTGCAGATGATCTCGATGAACTCGGTATTGCCGTTTTCATACATGTACTTGATCCGCAGTTTCATGGCTTCATACTGATCATTTTCCTCAACTCTGGCTTTATCCAAATCATCCGCTGTTTCTACAATCTCGTCCTGTTTCTTTTCCAGATCGCTCTGAGTCTGCTTCATATCGGTAATGATCTTATCTAATTCATCACTGAGCTCTTGCCTTTCTTTTTCCGCCGCTTCTTTCTCGGCTTCCAACTCTTTTGCTTTCTGTTTCTTATCCTTAATCGAATCTGCATAAACAGGAGTGACGCTCCCTAGTACTAATATCCCTACTAACAAGAAACTGAGTGCTCTTTTCCTTCTTCGCATACCGTGCCTCCTAGACTTTCAAATGTTTACGGATTGTAAAGGAACTTCCCAAAAATCCGATTCCGATTCCTAATGCCAATCCTACCGGAAGCAAAGTCTCATACACTTGTGAGACCGGAAGAAAATCAATGATGTTATTCAACAGCTGGAATTTCTCCAGAATGTATAAAACGGCCTTACTATACAAGAAATACAATAGTGCCAGCGGAAGCGTTGCCCCCACCAGACCGATGATAACACCCTCAATCACAAACGGCGCACGGACGAATCCGTCCTTAGCTCCTATGTATTTCATAATTGCGATTTCTTCCCGCCGCACTGCAATACCCATCGTTACGGTATTACTGATCAGGAATATGGAAACGCACAACAGAATAGCGATAATTGCAATCGAGACATATCCTACCAGCTTATTCACGCTGGAAAGAGTCTTCGCCACAACATCAGACTTGTTGACCTTTCTTACCCCAGTCAGTCCTTCTGCATATGTTACCAATTCGCTCTGTCCTTCTACACTTTCCATATATACTTCATAGTTATCGGAGCCGCTCAGCGGATTGTCATTCCTAAATCCTTCCGCCAGGTTGCTGTTCTCACCGAAATATTCATCCTGAAATTTCTCCCAGGCATCATCAGATGATATGTAATTGACTTCGGCAACGCCATCTTTCGAACGCAGTGCATCGCCGATTGCGTCAATCTCTGCCTGAGTTGCATCTTCTTCGAAGAATACGGTGATAGCAACTCCTTCTTCAGCTTTTTCCACAATATAGTTGAAGTTTACAACAATCGCATAAAATAAGCCAAACACAAAAATACATGCTGCCATAGTTGCCACCGATGCAAGGGAAAACATCTTATTTCTGGCAATATTTTTAAAGCCTTGTCTAGTCGTGTATCCAATCGTACTAATCCTCATGTATATACCCACCTTTTTTCTCGTCGCTGACAATGCTTCCCTTCTTCATTGTCACAACGCGCTTTTTCATTTCATTTACAATCTCTTGATTATGAGTAACTACCAGAACGGTTGTACCTCTCTCGTTCGCCTCTTCCAACAGCTTCATAATCTCCCACGAGTTGGTCGGATCGAGATTTCCGGTCGGTTCATCGGCCAGCAGAATCGCCGGCTCATTCACAACAGCTCTGGCAATTGCCACCCGCTGCTGCTCCCCGCCCGAAAGTTCCTGCGGAAATGACTTATACTTCTGTGCCAGGCCTACCAGTGAAAGCGCTGCCGGTACCTTTTGTTTGATTACACGTGTAGATTTCTCCGTAACACGCTGTGCAAATGCGATGTTCTCATAGATATTCCGATCTTTCAACAGCCGGAAGTCCTGAAACACGACGCCAAGGCATCTGCGGTACTTCGGGATATGCCGATGTTTCATGCGGCTTAAATTCAGACCATTTACAACAATTGTACCGCTGGTCGGCTCCAATTCCTTCATAAGCAGGTGAATCAATGTTGATTTCCCCGAACCGCTGTCTCCTACTATGAACACGAATTCCCCCTGTTCAATCATCAGGCTTACATCATTAAGGGCAGCGATTCCTTTTGAATACTCCTTTGTTACACCCTTTAATTCAATCATATGTTCCTCCTAATTACTAATACTCCAGTGTCTCCATATATTTCATGTATTTCACCACCATAAGCGCAATCTTAAATGTGATAGCATCCTCGAACACGCGCAGGTCGAGACCCGTACTCTTCTGAAGTTTATCCAACCGATATACCAGTGTATTTCTGTGGATATACAATTGGCGTGATGTCTCCGACACATTTAAGCTGTTCTCAAAAAACTTATTGATCGTCGCCAGTGTCTCTTCATCAAACTCGTCCGGTGATTTTCCCTCAAAAATCTCGCGGATAAACATCTTGCACAACGGAATCGGCAGCTGATAAATCAACCGTCCTATTCCCAGTTGGCTGTACGCAATGACATCTTTCTCATTAAAGAATATCTTTCCTACGTCCAGAGCCAGTTTAGCCTCTTTGTATGATTTTGAAACCTCTTTGATATCGTTGATAATGGTTCCGTAGGCGATATGAACACCTTCTTCCCCTTCCTCTTTCAACAATTCCAGTATCTCCTGGGCCTGCTTTTCCAGTTCCGGATAGCCGTCATACTCACTCAATTCCTTCACTACAATGATATTCTTCTCGTCTACCGCAGTGATAAAATCCTTCGGCCGGCTGCCAAGTAACGCACGTAAGCTATCAAGCGCACTGGTATCCTTTTCGTGTGCAGTCTCAATAATAAAGATAACACGTCTGACCTCAGTGTCAATATGTAATTTTTTGGCACGGTTATAAATGTCCACCAACAGCAGGTTATCCAGCAATAAATTTTTTATAAAATTATCTTTGTCGAAACGCTCTTTATATGCTACCAGAAGATTTTGTATTTGAAAAGCTGCCATCTTACCTACCATATAAACATCATCACTGCCGCCATTCGCTAACAGAATATACTCCAGCTGATGTTCATCGAAAATCTTGAAGAACTGATGTCCCTGAATCACCTGACTGTCCGCCGGTGAATCTACGAAAGATAATACTGCCTCCTCATAATTTTCATTACTCGCAGTAGTTGTTGCCAGTACTTTACCATCAATGTCCATCACACACAAATCAATTCTTGTAATGTTCTTCAATCCCTCTATCGTATTTTGAAGTATTTGATTTGATATCATATCTTTCTCCTCCCTCATATACTTAATTGATCATTGATCACTCAATAAGTATGCATTTTACACAATTTTTTTTCTGATTTCAGGCTCGCTTCTTTTTCGTCTACGTACTATCTTAATATAAATCAACAAAAAAAGAAAGAGGAAATGCATCATTTTTATGCATTTCCTCAAGTTTTCATAAAAAATTAAGGTTTTTTCAAATAGACATAGTTCACAATTTGCTATATTCCGCGCTCCTGAGCCGCTGCCCAGCTCGCTTTTTTATACCGCTCGTTTTCCCGCTTCAGAGCATGTCTCGCCCAAAAATCTACCAATCTGCCCTTCCTTTTACGGGTACTGTGGTTGGTCACAAAAGAATCTCCCAGCGCCAGCCAGATGCGGGTATCAATAAGCGGCTGATTCTTAAGTACAAATTCTTCCTGGAGCGGCGATTCCAGAACGGCAATGACACAATCAATCTCCCTGCCGTTGATCTCATTGATGATCATATCATCGGCAGTCTCACCCTCCTGCACAACAATACTTCCTGCAATGACGATATGTTTATAATCTGCTTCCAGATACTGCATAACTTCATTACCCAGAATTTCGCTCTGCGTCAGCAGAAACACTCTGCGGTGATGCTTGCTCAGATATCGCATGACCATTTTTAAATAGATATGCATCTCAGCCTCTTTCAGCTTACCCCGCTCCTTCACGCCGGCCGCTTCCAATACGGAAGTTTCACCGGCAACGACCATGTCAAACCGCGCCACATTCTCTTTGTAACCTTCTAATTCTGCAGCATGCATCAGACTTTTCGCTGTCAGTACTCCAACTAAATTCATCGGTTCACTCTGCATATATTCTACGGTCTTCTGCATCGCTTCTTTGGCTGAATAATTATCGATCGCTATATCTAATACATTGATTTTGTTTTCCATATACTCACCCTTTTCTTCAGTTCCACGATTATAGCAGACCGGTATACCTTTTTCAACCTTTAGCAAAGAAACTTCATACTTCTTAACATTCTTGTTATTTTTTCTGCAATTCGCGTTTCTTTTTTGTAATGAGTCCTCCGATTCTGCCACTTTCTTTTGAGGTGAGCGAGCGCCACCCTTCATTCAGCACCTTATCCAAAAGCCCCAGTTCTTCTGCAATTTCATACTTCAGCTTTTCCTCCGGCTCTATTTCATTTAGTACGATTGGTTTTTGCTTTTTCTTAGACATAAAAATACTCCTTCCATGTTTTGGAAAGAGTATTCCCTGCTTTATGTTTTTTCATACACTTCTCTTACTGAATGTTGATGGTATTATCGATCAGGTCTTCACCGGTAGTAGTCTCACCGAAACCATCAAGTTCATTTAATTTTTTCTTTGTACACATTTTAATGACTATACCGGCAGCCAAGACGATTACCAGAAATATTAACCCTATCATATTAAGTATTGACATTCCTTCACCTTCTATTCTTTTTGAACCTTCTGCGCGCCTGTTTCTTCTTCTCCTGATACCAAACCAGTGTTCTGACATCATAGCCGATACTAAGCCCAAATGATGCGGCCGCAACGACACTGGCACCAAATGTTCCGATATATGCATATTGCCCTAATATCCCCTGAATACTCTTCGCTCCTTCTCTACTGCCGCCAACTGTGTGCTCTGCTGATGCCGGAGCAGATACTTTCGTCTGATTGCCGGCCTGCGGTTCCCCGCTCTCTTCTTCCATAACGGTCTCTTCCGCCCCCTTATTCGCTGCTGCGGTCTGCGGCAAGGTCATCGGAGTATAGCGTTCCTTAGCAAAGCTGAGTGGTCTGATTGTTTGATTCTTGGACATGCCTCCTGCCTGCAATCCTCCACCGGTATTTCCCGGATTTACTGCCGAATTCTCTGACTCCTCCGGATCTTTTGGGTTCTTCGGATTCTTTGGATCTTCTGGGTTTTTCGGATCTTTTGGATCCTCAATCCGTTGATTCTCAACTTCAAATATCAATGGCAATTCCCCATCCGTAAGCACAAATTCTTTTTTATACAATATTGCAGTCCGACAGCCTTTCGGTGCCTTTGTTTCTTTCAGAGTGAAACGCTGATTCAATCCCAGACCTTCCAGCTTCAGATAGCCTTGCGCATCGGTTGTACCGCTTGCAACGACCTCACCTTCACTGTTTATCACTACAAATTTCGCTCCGCCCAAAGCTATCTGTCGGTCTGACGCATCTACATTATAGATTTCAATATAGCCGTACCGGATCTCCGGGAGTATCGGCTTCTCATTCTCAACATAGAAGGTCTTTGACGTTTCATTGTCGGTTAACGAAAATGTCTCTTCAAATAATTGAGTTCCTTCATAGCCCTCCGGAGCTTTAGTTTCCTTCAGCACGTACTCCTTATTGAGCTCCAGTCCTTCCAGAACTAAACTGCCCTCCCCGTTAGTCGCACCACTGGCTGCCACTTCACCTTCACTGTCACGCACTTCAAATTCTGCACCGCTTAATCGAATCTCTTCATCCCTGGCATCGGTTTTAACAATCTGAACCGAACCATATTGCGTTTCAGGCTTTTTATTTCCTATATACAATGTAAGTGTCGTCCCACTTTCCAGTTTCACAGAACCCTGATACAGCTCTGCTCCTTCATATCCTTCCGGAGCTTTTGTCTCTCTCAGTGTATAATTATTACCCGGATGAAGCCCTTCCAATATCAAGAGGCCATTTTCATCCGTAGTTCCGCTCGACGATACTTCCCCGCGGCTGTCTAAAAGTTCAAATTCCGCTCCTTCAAGTTTTATATTCACATCACTGGAATCGACCTTGATTATTCGAATATAGCGCAACTCACGTAACTGGGATTCTATCTCTTCAGATCCCGCTTCTGTTTCACCCGCCGCCATTACGACACTGGTATCCTGAATAATTATGCTTCCTAAAAGAAATGCCGCAATCAGCATCAGCAAGAATACTTTACAATTTTTCCCTATCTGCCTTTTTAGCATTTTCATTAATTATCCCACCATTTCCTCTTTCAGATCTTTCCAGTAGCTTCTGCCAACCGGAAGTCTGGTACCGTCCATCATGACCGCCTCGTTTGGCGTAGCACTTTGTATATATGCGGTATTAACCAGAATCGAACGATAGATTCTGATAAATCCTTTCGAACACAATGCGTTCTCAATCTTACCCATCGTCGAATAAAACTCAAAATATTCATCACTATTATAGTAGACGGTTATCACTCTGATGTCTACCTGAAAATA
>Ga0153946_1000230_pt1 | contig 23469 bp, 27 predicted proteins | sample TSNJ030MetaG_FD_104751 | JGI IMG/M metagenome (GOLD analysis project Ga0153946, IMG submission 104751) | Attine ant fungus gardens microbial communities from New Jersey, USA - TSNJ030 MetaG | ecosystem: Host-associated > Fungi > Mycelium > Unclassified | place: USA: New Jersey, Wharton State... | reverse complement strand
CAGAGCTGTGGAATTTATTTCCAGAGCTGCTGAATTGATTTTTTTGTTTATTCTTCACACATTTTGGTGTGGAATTAGTTGCCTTTGCTAAGACAACATTTAGCAGCCAAGATGCAGTTTGAACTCCAACCCAATCACATCCGTGTCTGAATCTCATGCCCTTACAACTCAGCCATCTCGCCAACTGAAAGTTCCTATCATACAACAACCTAAATTGGATCATAATGGGAAATACCCTTTTGATGTGATGTAAATCAATATCCCTACACATAACTGGACTGGACTAACTTCTGTGTGAGGTTTTTCCCCCTTTCTTCATTCATGACTATCACATCTTTTCAACCATCAGACCTGTCCAGCAATGTGTCATTGAAGTAAAGGAGAACCCAGAAGAGCCGATACACCGATCCTGTAGTTCAATGAACTAAAGAGATTCAGCCTCACAATGGACAAATGAATATGCCACAAGATCAAGGAGGTATAGCTCTGTGTATGACAGGATGACCTCGAACAAGCTCAGCTTTCGGAGACAAGTGATGGTAATTGACAGTGTGAAGCAATTTCCTAAATTTGCTGAATGATAGGAGCTTTCAGTCAGTGAGATGGCTGAGTTGTAAGGGCATGAGACTCAAACGTGGATGCGATTGGGTTGAAGTTGGAACCGCACCTTGACCACTAAATGTTGTCTTAGCAAAGGCAACTAATTCCACACCAAAATGTGTGAAGAATAAACAAAAAAATCAATTCAGCAGCTCTGGAAATAAATTCCACAGCTCTGAATTGTTTTGCTCATGCTGAAAAGGTCACACCCTGCCCAGGGCAAGTTATTTTTTCCGCGATGTTCAAGGAAGGTATTAAGACGGAGTGCCGCATCGGTATTTTCGTCTTATCATTCCAGACTCTCCATCATTCCATATTGCTCCTGTAGTTTACTTCATGATTGCGCAGATACACAGTTGTTGTATTCCCATTTAAACACCACTCCTACGTAGATACACCTCGATATTGCGGTAACGTCTGAGCCTTACATTTCACTATAGAAGGCAACCTCAAATCTCATTCAAATCATCATTCCTGTTCTTCTTCTAGTTCGTCTCTCAAGAATTCTGGTGTCAAAGTCCAACTTTTTCTTCTGATTTCCGTAGACCACCTACAGGAAGTCATCCACCAACTCAAGCGGTCACTTGACATCAGAATGTGCGCCGTGTCAGAGTTTCCCCAAATCACATCACCAATGATTATGGATATAATAAATCATGACATATAATAGGACAAATCAACTCAGCGGTCACTGAAAGACTGAGGGAGTGAAAAAGTAGACTACGAGTTATAAGAACTCAGTTATTGAAAACATGGTGATGAATCCACACGAAGGTCATGGGTTTCCATATCAACACATATTATTATGATAATATATCGTATCAGATGATTTCTTTCCCAGGGAGATATTTTGGTATCTAGTATCTTGCTACTATATTATACCACTGGTGTTGGCCTACCAGTGGAGGTTCTAGACAAACCCATCCTAATCATAGCATGATCTTCCCTATTAATCAAGGTCCATTTCTCAGGCTATACTATCACCTTTGTTCTAGTGGCTGAATCAGTCATCACCGATGGAAACAGCAAATTAACAGCAAACTTTGCAAAGTTCGATAATCAGTAATTTCACAATCTATGAAGATTTGATTCCGATCAGCTATCTTTCTGATAGATTTTCGATCTCGTATGAATGAGTAGATGTGATGTGAACTGCATCCGGTGGGGGATTTTTTTAACTATGGAAGACCTGGTCAAACTCGCCATGGAAAAAGGGCTGTCTTCTCAGGGGTTTCATCTACTTATGGTAAATCAGGGTCTGTTACAGATGAGATATCGGCTTCTCCGGAAAATTGATTTAGGCCTTATGTGGTGTATAAGAAAGCTTGGGTTCAGCACTTGCGTCGTCTTGCAATGACCCCACTCCACTCTCAAGCTGTGATACCCTACGACGTCCTCAGTGCTATATTCCAAGAATATGTGAAAGACCTTCTCAATAGCCATACAGACCGCCCACCCCGACCATCTGTGCATGAAGGACCTCTGTTGTTATCTCGTGTCTGTCGGCACTGGAGACAGGTTGCGTTATCTATGCCTGTTCTCTGGTCTGCCTTGACTATCAACCACAACGTCACCTACCCCATTATCTCTCACTACCTTACCCTCGCCCAGGAGATGCCTCTTCGTTTGTATATTACACAGTGGTCCTTTTACGAAAAGGATCCAGACAGAGGCATTCTGAATCTGCTGCTGTCGCGGGCTGGCAGATGGCAATCGGTTCACATTTTGTTCGATGAAGATACGGCTTTGGAAGTCCTCCGTAGAGTTGATGCGCAAAATTGTGAAAAAATAGTATTTGGAGCTTTAGAAGAGGCAAAAATCGAGGGACAAATCTTTGTGTCCGCGGAGACTTCCAAGAAACTTTTATCCCTTTTTCTTGACAGAGAACGGTTCCCTCGCCTCCGCGGACTGGACTGGTCGCTGGACCTGAGTTTCGTGGACAACTCTCTTTCTTCAAGAGGGGGATCTAGCATCAATTGGGAAGGGCTCAGCTATCTAAAACTCACTTTTCCACCTCCTATAGCGGCATGCTTAGGACTTCTTCGACAGTGCCACAACCTTCGGGATCTGAATGTTGATTTCCGGAATTGTTATGGCAGCCCTATGTCCTACTTGAGATGTTCCCCTTTAAATCACCTGAACAACACGCTGGTAACACCGCCGAGCTCCTTTCGCGAGTTGACAGTCTATGTAGGCGCGCCGTTGATAGGAAAAATTCTCAGTCGCTATATTAGTTCAAACCTCGCTTACGGCAACTGGGTTGTCAATGTTCACTTTTAAAATATACCCTGTTGTCTACTATTACAAAGTGAATGAATAATGCTTACTGTTACAAAGTCTTATTTCTAGTGAGTGTTCATTCCCAGACTTTCTTCGGCTTTTCCCCCTTGGTGATTATGTAGCTCCTGATAAAAAAACTAGTGCTTTCCAACGGGAAATCACTATAATTCCAAATAGCCTTTGTCCGTTCTGAGAATAGCTTGTCTCTCCTGCAAACACCACGACACTATGAACATCAGCAGGATTACCTCCATCACAGGAAGTACAACCCCAATGATGAGATAATGATAATGGCCATTCGGGTCTGCCCACAACGACATTCCCAACAGAGATGCATTGATGGTGGATACCACCAACCAAATAACACTGGTAAGCCAAATAACCAAAATCATCGGCAAGGCCAACGGTAACGGGAATTTCCTCGAAGGCGAGACGATGAGTAAATTCGAGGTAGGCCACCAGGCGGTGGCAGTTGTGAGGTTCATGCGTTCATGGAGAGCCATCGCATGATGACATAGAGTCAACGTACATGCGAATGGATTCAAGAGGAGAGGTTTGATTTTGAGGAAGAGAGGAATAGCGACGAGGAAGGCGAAAAACGAGACAAAACATGAAATAATGATCGTGACTGTCATGATGCACTGAGAAGAGATTCTCTTCTCAGCAAGGCTTCCGTCCGAGACCCGGGGTCGTACGTCCATCGCTATGAAAAGGAAGGCGCCAGGGAAGGGGGGATGAATAGATTGCCCGGTTTATATCATATATTGGATGCTGCGGAATACAAAAACACCGGTGGCTGACAGCAAATTAAAAAAGTCCAAGTTTACTCAGAAATCACGGGTCAAGTTAAAAAAAAGAAAAACTCGATATGGTAATGTGATCACGGCAATGAGGCAGGGTTCCAGTTCTTGGCTGTGCAAAAAGGCTAAATGCTCTGGATATTCAAGAAATGATTGATTCTCGGTGTTTCAAAGCCAAAGCGCGCAAATTCTAAATAGTCGTTTCACTGTGATTGCAACGTGGTGTACTGTTCTTTGGATACATACAAATTCTAGACTACAAAACTTGTGCACTCAAGGCCAAAATCGAGAAACATGCTAAAATCTACACTACTTGATCAATATCGCAAGCAATTGAGTCTGTAAAGACTGGACAGGAATCTCAACACCTCAAACCACTTCTTCCTTTTTTCAATTAACTAGATACTGGAAAGCCCAACACTGAGTCGCTAAAGGCAAACCTCAACTCACGAGCGGCAAAGAACTCAGGCCATCGAAACGACCATCAGTGTACCACGATAGGCACACTAGCAACTTTTTCGCTGACTACCGAAATGAACAGACAAACGCGAAAGCGAACACCGTGATGTACACACAACGTTCGAGACAATTCTCATATCAAAGAAAAAAAAAATGACGGTAAGACAAACAATCCAGGGCTGCTGCTGCTCAAAAAGGGTCACCAAAATCAACCTCGAGCAGGAACACCATGCCCACTGGCACCTCCCCTTCTCGGCCTACCACCTCTCCTTCCATATCCGCCCCATCCACCAACATACGCACCGGGCCCCATCAACCCGACACCGCCCGGCTCTCCAAACGTAGCAACATTCCTCTCCCTCTCTTCTTCCCTCCTATTCCTTCCAGCACTTCCAGCACCACCCGCACCACCACGCCTTCCGCCACGTCCACCAGCACCACCCGGCCCGCCCGAAGGTGTGGACGTAGATGATGAAAGAGAATCAAAGAATGACCTTTGACGATTGTATGCAGGTTCTTTCTTCTTTTCTGACGCGATTGAGTCATTAGATGGTGTACCCCCAGATTCGGGGTCAGGTGAGGTAATCCCGTCTGTTATGGCAACAGTAGTCTCCTGGCGTGCGAGAGCAGCTTTGTTGAACTTGGCATTCATACTCTCGAAATCGAAATCCGTCGAGGGAACTTTGATCTGTTCGATAGGCTGTTGTTGTTGTCGGCCACCACCGGTTCGTTTCCCTGTACCACCACCGGCGGAATGGCCAGCACCATTTTGGGCATTGTTGACACGTAAATCTCCTAGAGCACGTTCGACGGTTTCAAGAGAAGCAGCGGCATTTTGTACAGATGCTCCACCGCCCGGACGGCGAGTTTGCCCTCCTGTTTTATTGCGTGGCTGCCGAGGTTGTTGGGTTTGCTGTGGTTGAGACTGAGAAGATGGGTGTTGTTGAGTCGGTTGAACGGGTGCTTGAACAGTTTGCGGTGATTGTTGAGTAACACTTGCAGGTTTAGATTGCGGGCCCTGACGGCTAAAATTCGGCTGCTGCCGAACTTGAGCAGGAGTTACGGATGCACTGGGAGCAGCTTGACTTGGGGTGGGATAGGGAGAGTGACTAGTGGATGTTTGACCTGGAGTCGAAGCCTGAAGAAGGGAGGAAAGCAACGTCAAATCAGCAAAACAAGGTTCATTCGGAGAAGTTGAGTATCAGAAGGAAGGCAACGGAAATTTCCACATGGGTTTTATGCGCTCTCGGGAAATTGTTTTTTTTACATCCGAATTGGATTCATCATATAGTAGGCGCGGCGACAAGGGTAAACATGAACTTACCCCTAGTACAGCGGGATCATCATGGACACTCCGTTGAGGGACAGGCTCATCCACGGCCAGATCCTTCACTTCAGAGGCTCTGAAGATAATATATTGATATGGCTCTTGCACTGGAGGTATGAATTCATTCGGTGGTCTGTCAGGGGATAAACAAGTCAACGTCTCTTTCATCAGCCTCGACGTGGCGAGCTTCCCAGGGAAGAAGAAAACAGTACACACCGACGCGACTCCGTACCCATAGAATACACTGTCGAGATCAGGACGACATTGGCGGAAAAAAAGAGAAGTGAGCACCATTGGATAATTGGATCGTCGAGGCTACAGGATCAATACCCGCCAATGTGCCTCTGTATCGCACATCAGAGTGAGAAATGAGAGAGATAGATTTTCTATCGCTGCGTCAGCACAACCCAGTCGATAAAGTGGAGCATAAAGCAGACCCAATGAAGCTGAGAGCCATGATAAAAGAGAGAAGAGAACAAAGTAAAAATTAAAAGCTGTGAGTGGAGGGAACAAGGAGGACAGAACGTTGGTGTAATTGCGTAGCCTGCGCTCAGCCTTTTGGCAGCTTACTTCATTTCAGACTCCGACACCAAGCTTTTGCCAAACAGCCAAAGATAACCCAGCTTCTGGGCTTTTCAAAAAAACTGAATCTTACACTTTTGTTTTTCGAGTCGATGCAACAATAGACATTAGTGAGTTTTCCTTGATATTATATACACAGAATAGATTCCGAATCTCCCTAGAAGTTCTTATAGGCTGTTACATGTGTCACGTCACATCCAAAACATGTCCTTGTCCTCTGCTCGTGTTCTCTATCGACATTCTCGATGTCTTGCATTTCTAGAACGTCGACTTATCTCTACAACTACCAAGCCTGAGAAAAAACTGGTTTCAGGTGCGTGGCTTTGATATAGCATGTCCCTAAGCTGACGTCAAGAAAGACACCACACCTCTATCTTCATGCCTTGAAGGAACCAAAATTGAAGGAGCCAACATTCTCAAAGGCCAAGCACCTGTTTTAGCTATGGCTGATGACCAATACCCCGAATGGCTGTGGACGATTCTTCAACCCAAGGTTTACGAAGATGAGGGACCCGGGAGCAAAGCTGAGCGACAAAAACGAAGGGCAGCGAACAAACAAAGAATCAAGGATAGAAACTTTATGTCTACACAGTGATGCAAGAGTCAAGGCATTGCTCCAGCATTTAGCTCATCTATCGAAATTAGAAAGCCATAGAATATATATTCGTGTGGAGAGGGTGCTTGCGAGCAAAAAAAAAGACTTATTGGGAAACAAGGCACGGTAGCATGACATGATGAATATGGATGTTTGTTCGGAAAGTGTGTCCAGAGCTAGTAGTAAAATTAGGTTATCTACGGTTGTCATCAAGTCTTGGCAGAACCAGGGGCTGTGGGCTGGGCACCGCTGAGATGAGGATCGATGGCCTCAGGGGGGTTAGCAGGAGCTGGAGGAGGCTGTTGCTGTTGCTGCTGTTGCTGCTGCTGTTGCTGAGGGTCAGAATAGGCTCTGAAGGGAGGCTGGGCTACCAAGGGTCTGTGGAACCGGGCGCGGAATTCATTAGCATTTGGATCTGGGTTGGGGGTGAAAGGGGCAGGATTGCCGTGCTCGTCGTGTGCCAGGGGCATGTAGGGAGGGGCAGGGGGTCCTTTTGCTGCGTGTTCTGCATAGTGGATTCGGCGCTGTTGGAGGTAAATAATTGAGAAAGCGGGCTGGAGAGAAGGAAGGAAGTACCTGGTGGTCCCAGCGGTCCCAAGCTTCTGCGATGATGGGCTCTAGAGAGGCGAGCTCGTCGTTTGTCATGTTGAGGGTGCGGAGAAGGTGCTGCTTGAGTAGAGGAGCACAGGAAAAAGAAAGAAGGAGAGTGGAGGCAAAGGTCTGACCACCGATGAGATTTGTCTGTGGAAATGGGGGCTCGTGTGAGATGGGGATGGGCTGCATGTCGTGGAGGACCTGCGAGTACTGTCCATCGCCCTGCCTGTACCCCACCTCCTCTATTGGCCCCATCATCTCCCCGCCCATCTCCAGCCCCAGCTCCCGCATCTTGCGCTCCTTGATCATCCGCCTGTGTTTTCGCTGTCGTTCTCGCGCTGCTGCACGCACCCGGTCACGTCGCGCCATTTCCTCCAGGGTCATCTCTCCCTGTTCTATCAGCGATGCATGCTGCTGCTGCTGCTGTTGTGCCTGCTGTTGTGGCGCCTGCTGCTGTTGTTGTGCCTGTTGTGCCTGTTGTGCCTGCTGCTGCTGGCTCCCATCAGCACTGTAGGTTATAATGCCCACAGCTGCATTTCTGTCCCGCTCTCGTTTACGTCGCTGTCTCTCAGCTGCTTTTTCCCGCTTGATCCTCTGGCTGTCCGTTTCACCCTCGCGGGGCCGCTTCCGTGATGTCGACCCCGTTGTTGATGTCTGCATGTCGTTCTCCATTCAGATTTTTTTTATTATCTCGTACGTTGGCTGCTCGTCTGTGTGAGCCCCCAGGTGATTCCTGGTGTGACGTCCCCAACGGCCTCAACAGGTGTCCAGTGACAATATCGTGACGGTTAGTGACGGAAGGTGTTGACTTTCCTGTCACACGCGCCGCCCACACTTATCCTCCCATCAGCACCGTGTGAATATTGCGTAACATTTGATACAGTGCATTATTCTGCCCTAATTTATTTCCTCAGCATGCTTTCCCTCCCAGGTCCAACCCCAATCCACTCAACCGGTACTCCAACATGCGATTCTATGAATTCCACATACTTCTTGCAATTCTCGGGTAGTTCCTCGTAGCTCTTGATATTTCCAATCGACGTCTTCCAGCCAGGCAGCGTGATATACTCAACTTGAATCTCCCCAAGGAGGTCCAGGTCGGCTATATAAAATCATGTCAGAGAATGGCCATCTATGAAACATTGACCTGAACCTGGGAATCCTTCAAGCTCTTCTCCATTGCTTTTTTTGTAGGCTATCCCAACCTTGATCTCTTCTAATTCGTCCAGAACGTCTACCTTGGTAAGGTTGAAGCTATCATACCCATTGATCAAGCAGGAGTGTTTCAGCACGACAAGGTCCAGCCACCCACACCGTCGTCGTCGGCCAGTTGTCGTACCGTACTCCCTCCCGACTTCCTGCAAGTGAACCCCAATGTCCTGAGAGATCTTCAGGATCAATTGCATCAACAAAATCCAACGAACGCACATTCAATTGCTCAGTTGGGAAAGGGCCGCCGCCTACACGTGTCGTATAGGCCTTCATTACACCGATTGTCTTCCCGATCATCTTCGGAGGGATCCCAAGGCCTGTGCACACACCACCCACCGAAGTAGAGGATGATGTTACAAATGGGTAAGTCCCAAAGTCGAGGTCGAGCATCAATGCGTTCGCCCCTTCGACAAGAATTCGTTTGCCCGCCGCTATGGCTTTATGCATGTATACAACGCTGTCCACAACATAGGGGCGCAACCGTTCAGCAAGACCTTTATAGCGTTTGATTTCGCCTTCTGTGTCGTACTCAAAGTGTCCATAGCGTTTGTATCTGCCTTCTACAAGACGACGGAACTTGGACTCGAAGGAGTCGTGCTCAAAGAGATGGTGTACTCGGAGGCCAGAACGTGAAGCTTTGCCAGAATAAGCAGGGCCAATGCCTTTCTTCGTTGTGCCAATGCTAATCGAAAGGAATTGAAGCCTTGTTGAGTATAGAGAGATAGAATCAACTACCTGGATCCTCCGAGCTCGACTTCCTTGAGCCCGTCGACGATCTGATGAAAGTCGAACACGAGATGGGCACGATCAGATATGAATAGGCGATTTGTACAGTCCAGGCCTTCCAGAAGAATGTGAGTATAGGATGTTGAGCTGATGAGTCCATCTATACCTTGTGATTGCAACGCATCTAGTTCGTCGAAGAACGAAGGTATATGGATCACGACGCCGGAACCGATAATACCTGTACATTCTGGGTTGACCAGGCCTTGAATTCATGAACAAAAATATCAATAAGCTTGCTTGGCAAAGATCGAGCGTGATTTGATAGATAGAGAGACGCACCGCTAGGAAGTAGATGAAAGGCGAAAGTGGTTGGCACCTTTTCAGGACCAATGGGAACAACGATAGTATGCCCAGCATTGTTTCCACCAGCACATCTAGCGCAGATATCTACTTCTGCAGATAAGATATCTACCAGTTTCCCTTTCCCTTCGTCCCCCCATTGCGATCCGAGAACGACCGTCACTGAGAGGGGGAAAGTCAGGATAGCGTTATCGGTAAGCTTTGCGATGGAACATACCGCTCATATTTAGAGCTGACGACGGAAGTGACGTTTGAAAGAGTGATCAGAACTAAGTCGTTGCGATTATCTTCCTCTCTCCTCTCCTCCCCAAGGAAATCAGAAATTGATCCCAACTTCTCGGCTATACCCGAGTACCTGAGTTGAGTAATCAGTCTAGCTTGAGACAGAGGAAGAGAGATGCCGACATTCTCGTCTCGTCCTCTCACCGCTCCACGACTGAACCGATCTATCAAGAGGAACCCTGCTCTTTTCGGTGTTCCTTTTATTTTGCTCATGGTTGTTGCTTCGTATGGCTTGACGTCGTTCACTCAAGCAAGATACGACCTTCATGATCAGAAAGTTAAACAGGTCAGGGTCAAATTCGAGTGTGTGTTTTTTCTTTTTCTTTTTCTGAAGGTGTGTGTTAAGGTAACGAAAGAGCAAGAACTTGGGATAGATAAAAATAGGAAGAAATTTGATATTCGGGAGGAATACTTTGTGAGTACATCTCTCCCTCCTCACACACACACACTCTCTCTTGTATCGATTCTGAGCTGAGTTTGATTTGTTAGCGGTTGAGTGCTACGATGAATGAGGATTGGGAGCCCGTGCGGATACAGCGACCAAAGGGAGTACCGGAATGGGGTGTACCCCCAGCTGAACCTCCCTCCAAACAGGCTTAGACGACATGTCACGTCATTCGCTCACTGGACTCTTTCTCTCTCCTGAAAGCTATGCGGTCTGGCAAGGCGATCTCTGATCTGCTGCATCCACAATCGGTTCTCGTTTGTCAGGCGTCCCTCGTTACGAATGTAAAACAAGAGGTCAACCTTTCGGTTACATTGCGAACAAAAAGAAAAAGAAAAAGAGAGAGTGGATTGTGGGTAAGATTGGAGAGTGGTTTTTTTGTGCGCTCCTTGGAGGGGCAACAGAAATTGGGTAACTGCAGCCGATGAGCGTGTCTGAGATTACTGAAAAGAAAAGCGTATTCTCCCTAATTTGCGGTTCTGGTTTCTACGTAAATTCTTTCAATACGATATTTAAAAAAGGTCGATCGCGCTGGGGGTTGGACAAGTAACTATTATGAGCAAAGGCCGATATCCAACTGGGGAGATTAAGAGTTGTCGAATCTGGGCTATATGAAGAGCCTTTTGTTGCGGATACTACACGGTCCAGTTATGAATTGTGTGTTTTTCCATGGTGCTACTCAGTCGTCAGGCAAGATAAGAGATAAGAGATAAGATGGGACTGCCAAATGACTGTCGAATGTTTGGCTTAATGACAGTCGAGATGGAGAAGTGAAATTTGAAAAAAATCATATCACGAATTTATCGTTATACGAGCCCAATTTGGGTGTCGAAGTCGCCACATTCGCTCAACCCATTTCCAAGCAGAATTATCACAAAACCTATTGAAAAGGCTTTGTAGATCATGTATGTTTTATGGATCATCACTCATCTCATGCGTTTGATCGTGAACCACAGGTCGCATGAGTAGGATAAACTTGTTGAAAGCTCGCCTTTGAAGAGATAGGCCAAGTGAAGATGGGATCTCTTGGTATACCATTGAGACTATGATGCCCGTGTTGAGATGAGCTCCTAAGAGGACACGCCATTTGACAACTTTAGTGAGTCCAATGAATCAGAAGACGTCTCTGGAATCTTTGATAGAGGTGCAAGCCCTGAGATGGTGACTGAGACGAGGATTCACTTCAACCCTGGATTCAGCGCCTGTCAGAACGTATCTTTGTAGCCATTCGGGGACTGGGACCAGCTCAAAGTATTTGTCAGAATATTGGAAGCTGACCTACAGTAGTTAGCATGGGTGCGCAGGAACCAACTTGATAGGTCACTGAAAAGACAACTTCCAGATCGGAGCCTCTTGGCTACTTAACACTGACCATTCATCGATTGATAGTCCATTCGAACGAAGACCGGACTTGAAACGCTCGCCACAATTAGTCTCTAGCTCGCATAGAATTCACGTCATTCACGCTCGATTGTTGTTCGTCGACAAATGAGAAATTTATCAGGGCATGGGCATTGGAGATAGAGGCCAGGTCCCGAAGTATTTGTTTTTATAGGCGGATCGAAAGAGGGCGTGACCATTTTCGTCGCCATTTGGAAATCAATGAAGCCACGTTTCGTCAACGACTACAAAACGATGATGATGTGCATGAAGGGCTTCACAATATTCGTTCGGCAGAAACATGAATCGGATCTATTGGAATGCGGTCGAAATTGAAAAACAATCAACCAGATGACTACTAATGCAGGGACTCCTTAGCAAGTCGAGCGGCGTATGGGTTACGAGCGTCATTGCGCCATTCTTCAGCTAAAAGGACATACCAAAACGTTAGCAAGCTGAAACTGGGAGATGAAGAAACGCACAGCGGATGCTGCTCTCCTGCGCAATGTTGACTAGATAAAGTGTGATACCCCCGGCAACCATGAAGGGCCAGAGGGGCCTGGCGACCTAGATAGTAATGTCAATGCGATGATGCGCGATGGTTATAAAAAAACACACGGGTGTTGACCATTTGCGGAGTCCTAGGAAGGCCATTTTTCTGCGTTATTTAAAAAACTAAAGATGTTTCACCCTTGAATTCAAGGAACGACGACGACAATGAATTCACCTGAGATTGTCTGAAGAAGAGTGAGTGTTCGGGCAAGACCGTATTCGCATTGATGTGCACACTCGTGAGAATATCCTTCCATAGATGATCTCAATACCTCGTTCTTAGTCTGGCGAGAGTCCCAAGTAGAAATGGCTACTACACTGACTGCACTGACTGCTAATGCAACTTCGAAGGCATCAGGTTCTACCGGGACGGCTGCACCTGCTGTGAGTATCATTCTTGAATGTATGTATTTGACCATACTACGGAAATTGTGTATTGGATCTCCATTCGATGCATGCTGACATTGGCTATAGTGGCGACAATTTACGTTCTTTGATGTCGTTCCAGTAAAGGACATCCATGATCTCAACAGTTCGCCTGATATCTTCAAGGTACCTTGTCAGTTAACTGAATGTTCTGAGACTCCAACTTGTGTGTAGGCAGCGTTGGAGGTTTCTACGGTGATTTCCTCATCCTCCGGAGTCATCGTCGCGGACCTTCATGGTAGTGTCCATCTACTAAATCGCGATTTTGAGCCTGTCAGTAGTTGGGTCGCCCATGTTGACGGACGTGTAACGCATATGGTCGAACGGAAAGATGTTCTCGTAACATTGGGGGTTGGGTGTATTTTTGAATTTTGAAATGTCATCGACTCAGTATTCTATAGGAAGAAGACGCTGTTCGCTTGCCTTTACTAAAAATCTGGGATATGCAAAATTTCGACCCAAAGACTGGTGCTCCAGTCCTTCTCCGCTCGACCAAAATTCAACTCAGCAGTCGCCCTCACCCGGTGAGCCCTCTTGAATAATCTACGTCTCTCTGCTAGCTCACACGTACCTCCAGGTGACTACGGTTGCATTATCTGATACCCTCTCGCATCTAGCCATTGGTCTAGGAGACGGTACAGTCATCCTCTATCGTCACCTCGATCAATCCCTCGCCTCTTCCAACTCTCTCACGTCTCTCCCCAAATTACGCACTATCCACGAATCTCCAACGGAACCAATAACTGGACTTGGATTCCGTGAATACCCTGAAGAAATGCCCAACTCATATCTCTTCATAGTAACCACAAACCATGTTTTATGCTACCAGGCTTCAGGTAAAAGAAGTGGTGGCGCACCGGCAATTGTAGACGAGATTGGTACTGGGTTAGGATGTGCCGTTATGGACTGGAAAAGGAAAGACATGGTTGTTGCACGCGATGAAGCAATATATGTGTGTAATACTGAAGGAAGAGGGAATTGTTGGGCGTACGAAGGTAACACTTCGACCTCTCCACGTCGCTCATTAGCATCAACTGATGCAGGATATAAGGTAGTAAATCCTCAGTTCACACACATCTCAACTACCTCGTCATCGTTTCGCCTCCTTTCATCCCGACTTCATCTGCTGCAACTGCCCCAGTTCGGAACTATGTTGCACGCTCTACCAATCCTGACGATGTGGACGTCACTAGAGTGACAGTATTTGACCCCGAAAACAAAATTATCGCGTACTCTGGGCCTTTCAAGCAAGGCGTCAGAGAAGTAATATCACAATGGGGCAATATCTATATTTTGTCTTCCGACAGTCAAGTACATTGCTCCTATCCCTTCTTATGCAAACGGAAAGATTAACCATGCTCCCATAGCTGCTTTGCCTACGAGAGAAGAGCACAACAGATAAACTTGATATGCTTTACCGAAAAACGTATTACCCTCTCGCATTGAACGTTGCCAAGACTCAGAACTTGGACACAGCCAGTGTGGCTGATATCTATCGGCAATACGGTGATCATCTGTACGTGAAGGGTGACTACGATGGTGCGATGCAGCAGTTTGTGCAGACGATAGGGCATTTACAACCTAGTTATGTCATTCGCAAGGTATTCAACCGTGCTCTTGCTCTATGCTTCAATGAATAACAATACACTTTACAGTTTCTCGATGCGCAACGAATCCATAACCTCGTAACCTACCTTCAGGAACTACATACCCTAGGACTCGCAAATTCAGATCATACAACTCTACTCTTGAACGCATACACGAAACTCAAAGATGTCTCTCGCCTTGACACATTTATTAAAACCGAATCTCGCCGCGTCCAGACACCATCTGGTGATGGAAGAACAACAACTGAACTGCCATTTGATCTGGATACGGCTATACGAGTGTGTCGGCAGGCTGGGTATTTCGAGCATGCTGCGTATTTGGCAAATAAGTATGAGAGACATGAGGATTATCTAAGGATTATGATTGAGGACAGTGGAGATCTAAGAAGTGCTGGTGATTATTTGAAGAGGTTAGGTGCTGAGGTTGTGAGCAGATCTTTTTCTATCATCTGTTTTTGCATATGCTGATGGCCGTCTCTCCTCGGCAAGGCTGAAAGTAATCTCGCACGATATGGAAGACTGATGTTACAGAGTCTTCCAGAAGAGACAACCCAGCTTCTCATCGATCTGTGCACAGTGCCACCTGGATCTTTTGTCGGAGGAAACGATGGTTCCTCTACACCCGTAGTGACGAAGTCTATCCTTCCGCCCTCTTCCAGCACATCTACTGGCGGTGTTGGTAGCGGTCCATCATATCTCTCGTACCTCGCATTGGGCCGTAGTCAGCCAACAACCTCAATCACATCTGACATATCACCTCCTTCTCCCTCAATCAAAACTCTCCGACAAGAGAACATTCCTAGTTCTAGCACTGTTGTTCCGCCTTTGTCTTCTTCTACCCCTCAGCAGCAGCAGAGTCTTGTAGCACAACAAGCAATTCCTCTTTCGAAACAAAGCATGAAATTACCTTCGCCAAGGGTGTATTTCGCGCATTTTGTGGATCACATGGAACAGTTCGTTGTATTTTTGGAGACGGTGGCATTTAGGCGATATGGACAGAGCGCGGACGAAGGATCAGTTGTTGACCATGTTTCAACTCATCGCCGACCGAGGGAAGCGACCAGTACGAGTACAGGTAGCAGTACTTCGGCGTCTGTTGTCGTGAATGACGCTGAGGATAGGGAGGATCAAGTTGCGATCTGGAATACGCTGTTGGAGCTGTATTTGACGTTGCCAGGGTCAGAGAAGGAGGATGAGAGGGAGGGAGGAAGGGGAAGGGAGTTCAAACTGAAGGCAATGAAAGTGTTGAGAAGTTCGATGTTACCTTATGACCCGACGCATGCGCTAATTCTATGCTCAACGAATGGATTCACGGATGGGTTGATATTGCTATGGGAGAAGTTGGGGATGTTTGAGGATATCATCCGCTTCTGGATTTCCCAAGCCTCGGACAATAATGATAGCACTGCGTCGAGAAAGGTCATGGAAACGCTAAAGACTTACGGACCGAATCGACCAAATCTATACCCGCTCGTGTTACGGTTTCTCACTTCCACACCTGAGGTATTAGCAAAACATAGAGAAGACTTGAAGAACACTTTGGAATATATCGAACAAGAGGGAATTATGCCTCCGATTGCTGTGGTGCAGCTGCTGAGTAGGAATGGAGTCGCAAGTGTTGGGCTTGTGAAGGAGTGGTTGATGATGAGGATTAGAGAGGGAAAAGAAGAAATTGAAGATGTGAGTTGTCTCCCCGTTCCCTTGTACTCTATGCTGGTGAATCGACAATGCATGGTTAGGGGTATATTCGATTCGCGGGCATAGTGTACGTGCTCGGCTTGTCCATGCTGAATCTCTATGCTCTTTTGTATCATGTGTAGGACAAGAACTTGACTAGGTCTTATCGACTGGAAACGGCAGAGAAGCTAAAGCAAGTGGAAGAGCTGACAGATACGGAACATCCGAAAGTGTTTCACGTTACGAGATGTGCTATCTGCAAAGCCCAGTTGGATCTACCTGCACTTCATTTCATGTGCAATCACAGTTATCATCAGCGGTGTGTTATCATCAAAGACTCTTCTGAACCTTCACTGACGAAAAGAAATTCGTATATTTATAGGTGCTTACAGGAAAATGACCAAGAATGTCCGAACTGCGCCAGGGAACACGGTCTTATACGGGAGATACGGAATAATAATGAAAAATTGGCTGATCAACATGATGTTTTCTTGGCAGAGGTACAGGAGAAAGGGTTTGAGGCTGTTGCTAGTGGGTTTAGTCGTGGGATTCTGAATATATCGAAAACGGAGGTTTGAGTAATATTGACACAGCCACTCGATTTAATTGATTGCCTCGACTCCCTAAATTATTCCTCGTCCCAAATTCATGACACAGGATATGTATCCCTTTCCGCGAAAAAGCAGACGATGCCGAGTATGTTTGAATTTCTTTGACATGACTGATGTCCACTGACCTCTCGTGTTTTTGCCACTAATCCTGCGACCTGACTTCAAATACGAAATGTATTTCTCTCTACCTTCCAGTCCTTTGACGAGGATGGTCGGCCATTAAGTGGTGATGAATGTCGGACTCGTGATTGTTACTTTGCACATCCCAAGGACCCAGAATGGGCTACAAGCACAAGTACAAACACAAGTAGATTCCGTCCTCCACCACCGCCCCCGGACCGAAGAGAGCCATTTTCTTCGAGGAGTATTGACCGCTCGAGGGATAGATCCAGAGAAAGAGGTCGTGGGTATTCGCCTGGCCCGTGGTCCAGGAGCAAGGAAAGGTCGAGAGACAGGGATAGAGGATGGAGTGATATAAGCCGGAAATGGGAACAGGAAAGAAGAAAGTCACCCCCGAGAGACTCAGTCGCATCTTCTCGTGAAAGTGCCAAGGATAGCGCTTCAACTAGATACAGAAGGATTTCCATCGATACTACGATACTAGCTGAGCCTGCAGCACATCATTCCCCGCTCCAGCGCAAGCCTACAACCTCGAAGACGGATTCCAATGCAGCTCTAGATCCAACAATAAAGCGCCTCAGTATTGATGTCAGCGCTAACTTGCCGCAAAGACCGCCTTCCGCAACACCTCCACCCGTTCCTCCTCCACGATCCCGTGCACTTGAGCCTTCATCTGCGGGATTATCTCCTTCCTCTTTCTCCATGTTTTCACAAGAGCACTCACGCAAACCACACGACCAACCTTCTAGGCCTTCATCGGGAGGCTTTATTGTACCCTCTTTACCGTCATCAGCTGCTGAAGCCTCAACTTCTTCATCACACTCGGTTGGCCAGAGCAAAAGGCACAGTTTGGACGAAAACCGAGCACCGATGATTATAAAAGTACCCGTACTCTCAAAATCGCCTACGTATATTACTGGGAACGGTGTCACTTCCTCTGCGACAAGTGTATCGCCGTCGAATCCTACGCTGAGTGTCAGTGCTGGTGCGACTCCGGCTGGGATCCCTAACATTGTCACTCCTATTAAGGCAGCTACCAATGACACTACGCATCTCGAAATTGCCGACGTAGAGATGGCGCCTCTTGACCAAACTATTGATATACCCAGATCTACGATGAATGAGGTATCGTCGTCGATTTGGGATACTCTATCCACAGCAGCTCGACCACGAAGCGAGGCGATATCAAGACAGCAGCAGAATCAGGAACAAGGTCAAGATGTAACACAGTCCCCGCAGCAGCCTACTTTATCACTTCCACTACCTCTGCCGTTACCTCCTTTACCGAGTTTCGAGCCTGCACAGACAACTTCGGTGCTTTCGCAGGAGGCGAAGTTTGATTTGTGGAATAAACGCATCAAGTATGTTTTTATAGTCTCTAGTGATGTGATGAAATGACATGACCAAATTAAACATCCCACAATATAGAATAATTGCAGAAGTCCTGGTTCATCACAATAAGGTTCTTAAACTTACATCCGACATCGATGACCTCACTCGTTACGCCTCTTCTTCCTATTTCGCCTCCAACTCCAACTCACGATCCAATGATGACCGAGAAGCAAAAGAGCAAAAGAGACGCATTGAGAATGACTTGACTGAATTGACCGCTGCACGCGACACTGCCAAACGAACGATACAAAAACTCTATAGCGTACTGACAGAATCTGATATCTGGCCAAGTCCACCTGTTATTGAGGATATGCGGAAACAGAATATGAGGGTTGGGGAGTACGTGAAGGCACTGGTTGATGTTATGAACAAGGTTGCAGGGGATTTGACAGATCTGCGAAGGGGTTTGGACGAGAACAAAAAGGGAAAAGTCAGAAACAAAGAGAAAGCGCAAGCTATTGTTAAGGAACAGGAACAGGATACGGACATGATGGATGTTGACGTGGAGGATTCACATACACCTACCACAACGCCCAAGGCACACCAACCTACCATCGTGGAGACTGATATCAACTCTGGTATTTCTGAAGCCGAATTCGTCGATTCTGAGTCTTATTCGGATGCTCGCCACTTTAATCAGGAACTTCGGTCTCGAATACATACGCTCTCAGAACAAGTCGATACACTTCAATCCACCCTCGACGAAACTGAATCGACATGGCTTCAAGGAACACAGGATCTTTATTCTACCCTCCTAAGCAAACATAGATCTTCTCTGGCTAAATACCGCGATTCATTCGAAACATCTCTCCCTCCCTACGTTTCATCCGTCAAAGCCTCACTGGACCAACTATCTAACGACGCAGCCAGCATTTCACGAAAAGTAGATCAAGCTTTACAAGAAGAGACAAGACTGTCCGAAGAGATTGTGAAATTGGAAGAAGAAAGGGATAGATTAAGAAAAGGGCAAAATAAGTTTTTCGAGGAGGAGTTACCAGAGTTGAAGAAGAAATTCGAAGAGTATGACAAGGAGAGGGAAAGGGATGCAAAGAGAGTTAGTGTGTTGGAGGCTGCGTTGAAAGCATTTGAGAAGAGAACACCAGGGCTGCACGCATCTTCGGCGACTGAAGTGGCTGCTGCCGTGTCCACAACTGCATCTGCTCCCATGCCCGCTTCTACGCTGAAACCTGGTGACCAAATACCATCTCTTCATCAGGATGATTCAACCTCTTTCCAGTTATCTCCATCCTCACAGGAGCCTCAGTCCTCTATTATGAACCTCCTTCAACCTCGACTCAAGAACTACATCCGTGAGCAAGTCAAGCCTATAATTGAAAGTGTAAAGAACCAAGTGGAGACCATGGTGAATAGCCAGAGGGAAGATATGAGAGTCACTACATGGGCTAAGATGGACTTGACTTATAAAGTGTTGGACGAGATTGGGAAACAAGTTGGGGTTGATATGGCGACGGAGAATGAAAGTGCAAGCGCGAATGAACAGGAAGGTGCTAATTCAAGTATGGATTTGGATAGGTAGGGGATGGTGTAGGTCGGGCAGCAGGAGATTCTACATAGATGATGGTGCAAGTATAGTACTAAGAGTACTGGAGGACTGGGCTCATATGTTTGTGATTTCTTGCATTTGTATCTTGTATTATGATGATTCAGCATTCTCATCGGCTTCGTTGCATTTGCCTTTTTTTCTGAAACTGAAAATAATATCGTTACGCGCGCAGGAGATGCTCTATCCATTTCAAATCAGCAAAAGAACATTGCGTAACTCTGCGCAGCTGAGCAGAATATTATTAGTCAACTAAAAGTAAATAATGAGCGTTGTCTGTGTCTGTGTCCGTCGTTGCAATAATTATTACCTAGTGGATGTCATAATTTGTGTAGTTCGTCCGAATCTTTAATTCACAGTCATGCCAAGCTGAGGAAACGGCTGATGGAAAGGTCAGTCGACCCAAGTAGCTCACCACAGAGTAATAGCTGAGCAAACTCTGCCGCGAGCAGTCAGTTCGACCGTAAAGGCCATCAATCCAATCTTCTTCTCTGAACTTCAACAAGCTTCCCAGAACCGATTTGCTGACCTGGCTCGGTGCAGAACGTGACAATCTTCCCGAACGCATCTGAACGACCTCAAGCACTAGTGGTGCATCACTCCAACTTCATAGATCACCAATGATTACGCCGAAATGCACCAATCCGATAACTCTCTGAAGCAGTTGCCAGAGCACTTCTGAGTGAAATTAAAAGCCCAACAGAGTTAAAGCTAGACCAATTACCGTTCAAACTCATTTACTTGGCCGTTCGATTGCTTCAATTATGTGTTTGTGATTCCTGAAGTATGAACGTCAACTAATACTGAGGTTCATCTTCGAACTGGAAAAATCGAAGAACTTCATTGAAAGACGCGGCCGCAGACACAAAGTACTTGACACTGTATAGAAATGAGCTCCTTCTCAAACAATTAGAGGTGACTTAGAGCTCTGGCCCCTTGACATGTCATACAGTCCATAAGATTGATCAAAACGCCACACACCAAGGCCTCATTGAGTACAAGGGATGATCAAAGCCGAGGGAAAAGGGGTCATTGGAGACCTGTCCGACGTAAGAAAGGTTGTCTGTACAGCTTAAGGCTTTGTAGGTCGGAGAAGCGCACGGCGGGAGGAAGGTTTGGGTAGATAGGTTAAACTTCACCGGGAAAGAACACTCCGATGTATATCTAGAGTTAGTATATCGTTCTTGAGTAAGTGTAGGAGTCGGGGTAAAGGCTAGCTGGAGAGACGAGGTAAGGTTAAGGGGATAGGAAGAGCACCGAGATGTTGGGGTGGCTAGAAGGTGATGGGACCTACAATGATGAGCGAATGAATAGGCGGACAGATGGATTGGGTGGGTCGTGTTCGTATCATTGGATGATGTATCTCGAGGGCGAGTCAGAATCAATATACGGTAATGTCCATGTTTTATCATGCAAGTCCAGATAATCTTCGTTGAATGATGACCATATCATAATCAATTGCCTATCCATTCCGTTTGTGAGGCCATCCATGGGATATCTATGCCCGTAACACTGTGGCTGACGGATAGACATCCAGCTATATGTTTATTGAATTTCCGGAAACGCTTACCCCATTTCTTATTTCAGGTACCAGGGCGTTAGCTCGACCGATTCTTTGGTGGGTCGATACTCTCCAATGATAGACAAAAAATCTCCAGATACGGAGCCTCCGACTCAAATTTACACCAGAGCTAACCATCAACGGAACAATTGTTCTAGCAGGATCGTTGGAGGATCGACACAATTTTGAGTCAACTATGCGCAAAAGATGATCTTACAGCGTCATCTACAGCTCAGGACCAAAGGTACAGGTTCATCGATGCAAGAGTAAGTCTAGTGCACCGCTTCCTGGGTCGCCGTGAAGTGATAAGATAATTTTTCAAACGATAAACATTGTAGAGGGATCTTGATTGGGAAAAAAGCACCAGACCGATAGAAGCAGATAAGATGTCGTCACATCCGCCTTGTTGTGAGTCTACTAGCTATAAATAGCAATCAAGGAGCCCTAGGTGTGCTCGTGTTCAGAGTAGTAGTCCCTTGTGCAAATCACGGAACGCAGCTCATAGTTCGCCTTTTGCTCCGATAGCAGTGCCTTCAAAGGATAGGCCGAGGAAAATCTACTCTCCAGGGATCACTAGTACCGGTCTAATGCTCTTCAGTAAGAAATGAGGCGCGGTATTTAATGAACCCTCGTTTATGATCACAAAGTGGGCAAGGCGACTAGAGATAAGCGTGACAAACCATAACCCTTCTAGTAATGTATCTATGTTTCCTTGTTTGATCTGAGGGATCCATGTTTGCTCTCCAGCTTCCTCAGCCTAGTCCTTGTAGTTTTCCCGAGACCATATACTCGCAGCCATTCATCTCTAAATCATTGCTCTACATGAGCCGTTCGAGGCGTTCAGTCAGACTCCCGGCCTTGATCTTGAGCCCTCAACCCTGGACAGTCCCAAGCTAAGGCCCCTAGCCACCGTCTGCCTTGCTGGAGTGTCGTGGTTTGGAGCCGTATTTCATGAATGCAGCTTCGGGAACATTTACCTGTTTCCTAGCTATTGGATAACGACCGGCGTAAGTAGATAACCGCACGTTTCTCTGATAATATTGGTCATGGATTACGAAAGGTGAAGAGAATGTACTTTCTGCCCGTTATTTGGTTATCTTGCCGGTAGCTTTACTTGACAGGTGGGCGACATCGAGACACAGGGCCCAGAGAAGATCCAAATCTTCGTAAGTTTCCTCGTGCAAGCCGCGAGTACTTCGAGGGTAGTTCCATCTGCGCAGAAGAGGTCAACTTCGATTACATATTTTATGGCGCGGACTGGTATAATTCAATGAGCCAAGCTCATATTCGCATTTTCTGCCTAGTTTGACGCTCCTCGTGTTGGCATCATCTGATAACCTATTGCCTATCTTGACAAGCTTTGCGATGATCAGAAACCTCAGTGAGCACGCGTATGTCTCTTGCTTACCTGTGCAGCGGAAAGTATACATCCTACGTATCCTTCTGTCTCAGTATCAGAACCTGCGGAGAAGACATTTCCGCAGCACAAGACGCCCATTTTCCAAATTGTTTCATGGAAGATATATCTGTCACATTTTGACAGTCTACTACAGTCACCTCTGTACACCTTTCCTGGTCTCTGGCAACCTGGAATGGATATGCCCGGCAGGGGTATTGCTTTCGTCACTGCCAATGATTCTCGGATTGATGTGCTTCGAATCACAAGGCGAGCAGGGTCACATTATCAGGGGTCAACTTTTAGCATGTACCGCAAGAATTTCCCGCATGCATCTGCAAGAGACCATGGGGTATACTATTCTGGAGCACGGGGATGATCGAGGATATTCAGCAACATCTTATCCTGAACTTAACATGCTTGTACACGGTGGCTACCAGGCTCGGATATTCACATACTGCCCCTGAGAGACATATGAGAAGCGCAGGAGGCATTTACACTAGCCTAGTGTTAGCGCGGAAATGGTGGCCTCAAGACACCCTGCTTTGGTGTTTGTCTAATTAATAGCCGCCTTTGTAGTTCCTGCGCCTTGCTTCATTGTCGGGATCCGCCCCTTCCTTCTTCACCCAACTTCTATTTCACGTAGTCTGAAACGCCAGAGCAAATGCTTACCTTTCATTCAGACTCAAGCCATATCCTGTCAACGCATGCCGAAAAATGCGATCTGTTGAATGATCGGTATTATTTTTTTGCCTATTTCGTGAACAAGGGCTACCGTTTGCCATGATGATAAATCTAGACTCCTGACTTCAACGAGGATTTGTCCGTGAGTTAGTGAGAAGGCTGATCAATGTAGGCGAAACAGTGGTTTCTACCTGCTTGATGCTCTACGTTACCAAGGGGCTACATCATATGTAGGGAAGT
>Ga0153946_1000228_pt1 | contig 23620 bp, 22 predicted proteins | sample TSNJ030MetaG_FD_104751 | JGI IMG/M metagenome (GOLD analysis project Ga0153946, IMG submission 104751) | Attine ant fungus gardens microbial communities from New Jersey, USA - TSNJ030 MetaG | ecosystem: Host-associated > Fungi > Mycelium > Unclassified | place: USA: New Jersey, Wharton State... | reverse complement strand
ATATGATATAATTTCATAGAAGTAGGGTGTAAATATGAATAATAAAACACGTTCTCATAATGTCAAGAAAAATTCGGTTTATAGTGCAGTATTACAAATTACAGCTTTAGTTTTATCTTTTATAAATCGAACTGTTTTTGTTTTTTTCTTGTCTAGCGAATATTTAGGAGTGAATGGTTTATTTGGCAATATCTTAACGGTTTTAAGTTTAGCAGAACTAGGAGTAGGAACAGTTATGATTTATGCTCTCTATAAACCGATAGCCGATAAAGACTATGATTTAATCTCGGCTTATGTAAATTATTTTAAGAAGTGTTATAAATGGATCGGGTTGATTGTCTTAGGATTAGGCTTACTATTGTTACCATTCTTGCAATTTGTGGTAACTGGAGCTAATATTCCATTGAATGAAATAAGATTGTTTTACATTGTTTATTTATTAAATACTGTATTTACTTATATAGGTGTCTATAAGCAAACTTTACTCAATGCTGATCAAAATACCTTTGTTGTTAAGAAATGGAATTTTTGTTTTACAGTGTTAATGCATGTTACTCAAATACTTACTTTGTTTTTATTTAAAAATTATTTGATTTATATTTTGGTTATGATGACTTGTACTTTATTAAATAATATTTATGTTAATCTTAAAACAAATAAATTATATCCTTTCTTGAAAAAAGAGGGGAATTTGAGTGAAAAACAGAAAATTACTATTAAAGAGAAAGTAAAAGCGACTTTAGTCTATAAAATTAGTATTACTTTAATGAATAATACGGATAATATTTTAATTTCGATTATTGTAGGAACCGTATTTGTCGGTTATTATTCTAATTACAGTTTGATTGTTGGTGCAATTACTTCTTTATTTACAATTTTAGTATCGGTTTGTACTTCTAGCGTTGGTAATTTGAATGCTAGTGGCAATAAAGTGAAATTATATCGAGTATTTAGAATGTTTGTCTTTGCCTTTCATTGGATTATCATGTTTTGCTCTATTTGTTTCTTTTTCTTATTAAATGATTTTATTACTCTGTGGCTTGGAACTGAATATGTATTAAGTTTTAGTATTCTATTTGCGATTGTATTCTATTTTTATATTACAAATATTGTTTCTCCAGTATATATGTATCGAGAAAGTGTTGGTTTATTTGAAAGAACAAAATATTTAAACTTTGCGGCAATGATCATCAATATTATTTTATCGATAATTTTAGGCTATATTTGGGGAATGTTTGGAATTTTAATTGCAACTTCAATCGCTAGAATTGTGACAACAGTTTGGAAAGAACCTTTGATTTTGCATAGAGAAGTATTTCAAAAACCGAGTCGATATTATTTCAAACAACAATTAAGATATATAATATTTACCGCAATTGCCTTTGGTGCTACTTATTTATGTATGATACCATTTGAAAGTATTGGGGTCGTTAATTTTATCATTAAATGTTTTATTTGTTTAATCGTGCCTAATGCTATTTTCCTATTATTTAATTTTAAGAGTCGTTACTTTAAAGATTTTAAAGAATATTTATTAAACCGAAATTAACTTTTTTGGTTTTTTAAAGTCAAAAAACATGTACAATTGTTCGTTTTGGTGATATGATGTTTTTAGGTGAAAGATATGGACACAATGCAAAAGTTAAAAATCTTAGCTGATAGTGCGAAGTATGATGTTTCTTGTAGTTCTTCGGGAAGCGATCGAAAGAATAAAAATGGTTTAGGAAATGGCCATGTAGCAGGAATTTGTCATAGTTTTTCGGCCGATGGAAGATGTATTTCTTTACTTAAAGTATTAATGACGAATATTTGTATTTTTGATTGTAAGTATTGTATTAATCGCAAAAGTAATGAAGTTGAAAGAGCTGCTTTTACGCCTCTAGAAATTGCCGAATTAACGATTAATTTTTATCGTCGTAATTATATCGAAGGATTATTTCTTAGTTCAGGGATTATGAAAGATGCTGATTATACAATGGGAAAAATGTATGAAGCGATTTACTTACTTAGAACAAAGTATAATTATCATGGTTATATTCATGTTAAAACAATTCCTGGTTGTAGTCAGGAACTGATTGATAAAATGGGGAAGTTAGTAGATCGGATGAGTATTAATATTGAATTGCCTTCGATCCCTAGTTTAAAGTTACTTGCTCCGAATAAAGATACAGATAAGATTGTAAAGCCAATGAATTATGTAGCCAAGAATATAGAAAAAGATAAGAAGTTTGTTCGAGCAGGACAAACTACTCAGATGATTATTGGGGCGACTGAAGATAGTGATTATCAGATTTTATCCATATCACAAGGAATGTATGACAATTTAAAAATGAAGCGAGTGTATTATTCTGGGTATGTTCCCGTTAATCCGGATCGTTTATTACCAATGGTTGATACACCAGTTCCGCTTCGTCGTGAGAATCGTCTTTATCAAGCTGATTGGTTATTGCGATTTTATAATTTCAAAACGGATGAGTTATTAAGTAGTGACAATGCTAATTTCAATTATGATATTGATCCGAAGTGTAATTGGGCTCTTCGGAATCTAAATCAATTTCCAATTGAGATAAATAAGGCAGATTATAGTACATTACTCCGTATTCCTGGAATTGGGGTTTTATCAGCAAGGAAAATAATCTCGGCAAGAAAACATACTATTTTAACTTTTGAGGATTTAAAACGAATGAATATTGTAATGAAGCGAGCACGTTATTTTATAACTTGTAATGGAAAGTATTGCATGGATACAAAGTTTTTTCAGGAGCAAGTGATTACCAATGCTCTTACATATCATGAAAATATGTTGATTAAATCTAGTTCTGTTCATGAACAAATTACTTTGTTTGGAAGTGACTCATGATTTTTTCAAGAACACAAGACATCCTAACTTATGATGGAACGATAGAAGGCTATTTTACTATTCTTTATCATATTTTCTTAACAAAAAGAATTCCAGAAGCAATTGTCGTTGATGAGTTAGTAGAAACAAATTTATTTTCAGAAGTAAAAGCTTTTGCAACAGTCTTAGAGGAGTTTACAGTAATAAGTAAGAAGATAGAAACAATATCAGAAGAATGTTTGTATTATGTCTATACGGCTTTTTTGAATAGTACTAAGAATAAGGAAATGATGATTTTAAAATATATCTTTGATTGTTTTAAATATAAAAAGAAGATTAATCAGATGAAGCACTTAGAAACCGTGATTGCTGTTCATAAATTAGAACGGCAAGTAACTTTAGAAGCTCATCGATTAAAGGGTTTTCTGCGGTTTCAAGTGTTGTTTAATGATGTGTTGTATGCTGAGATTACACCGGATCATAATGTGCTTAGTTTAATCATAGTGCATTTTAAACAACGATTTATGATGGAAAAATGGATGATTCATGATAAAACAAGAGGGATTATTTGTCTTTATGATAGTAAAAATATTTATTTTGAGGATGCTAGTAATTTAGAAGTTGATAAATTAATTAATAGTCATGAAGAAGAATTTTATCAGCAATTATGGAAAGATTACTTTGAAAATATAGCAATTAAAGAAAGAACGAATAAGCGTTGCCAGTTGTTGTTTATGCCAAGACGTTATTGGAAGAATATGTTAGAGACGAAAGGAAGTTAATGATGGGAAGAAATATTATTTTAGGAAATGAAGCAAGGGAAGTAATCTTAAAGGGAGCTAATATCTTAGCAGACACGATTAAAGTAACGCTCGGTCCAAAAGGCAGAAATGTCGTTGTCGCTAGTGAGTTTCGTGCCCCTTATATTACAAATGATGGTGCTGCGATTGCACGAGAAATTATTTTAAGTGATCCGGTTTTAAATGTTGGTGCTGAAATGCTAAAGGAAGTAGCACTTAAGACCAATGACTTAGCTGGAGATGGCACGACTACAGCAACGATTTTAGCGCAAGCGATTATGAACGAAGGAATGAGATATGTAAAAGATGGTTGCAATCCGATTTTACTCAAAGAAGAATTAGATACATTAGTCAGTTATTTAATTGATAAGTTAAATCAGATGTGTAAGAAGATTGCTACAAAAGAAGAAATTGAACAAGTAGCTTATATTTCTTGTAGTAATAAAGAATTATCAGAGTTGGTTGCATCTGCTTATGATCATGTTTCTAAAAATGGTTATGTCAGTGTTGAAACAAAGACTGATGATACAAGCTTTCTAAAAATTAAAGAAGGCTATGAATTGGATTTAGGTTATGCTTCCAAACATTTTATTACACGTGATAATAATGTTATTTATACCAATCCTTACTTTTTAATATGTGATCAAAAAATTGAGCATTTAGAAGATTTGATTCCTCTTTTAGAAAAAATGAAAGAAAGTAATCAAGTACTTGTTATCGTTGCCGACCAATTTGATTCCTATGTATTACAATCCTTAATTTTAAACAAATTAGATAATGGCTTAAAGGTCGTAGCAGTGGATGCAAAAAACTTAATGGATATAAATAAAGATTATTTAAACGATTTAGCAGTGGTTACCAATACAGTTGTTTATGGAACTGAGCTTTGTAAGGATTTAAAAGAAATAGAACTAGATGATTTAGGTCATTCAAGTGAAGTAATACTCACAAAGAATAAAATGAATGTTATTGAAGGGGGAGCAACACCAAAACAAATAAAGAACTATGAAAAGTCTTTAGAAATCGAATTGAAAGAATGTGTTACAGAATTTAGTAAAGATCAAGTTAGATCTCGTATAGCTAAGTTTAATTTTGGAGTTGCAACTATCTATTTAGGAGCAAAGAGTGATTTGGAGTTGAAAGAAAAATATATGAAGATAGAGGATGCTCTTTGTAGTGTGAAGTCTGCTCTTACATATGGTATTCTTCCAGGAGCACAAGTCTCTTATTTAAAATTAATTCCTTATTTAGAACATTATGAAGGAAAAGGATATATTTTTGAAATTGCCAAAGAGATTATGATAACAGTGTTAAAAAAACCATTTGAACAATTGCTTCTAAATGCTGGTATAGAAGAGTATGAAGATTATTTGTCTAAAATTCTTTATAGTGAAGAAATGCTTGGTTATGATGTAATATCTAATACTATTGTCTCAGTATATGATGTAGGTTTAGTGGATTCAGCAGGATCCCACATTGAAGCTTTAAAAGCTGCTTACAGCATTACTTCTTTACTTTTAACAACGGAAAGTTTAATTGTTGATGCAAGTGAAGAAACAAAAAATAAAAAAGAAGAAAATGACATGTTATTAACGAATAGTAATAACGGCTTATTTTAAGACTCTTTAAAGCGTCTTTTTTTAATGATTTTATCCCTTTTTATCAAAGATAGAAATAAATTGACGAATGTTTAGGTCTATGATATAGTAATCTACTAACTAAAGAAAGGGCAGTTAAAATGAATGAATTCCAATATGTAGCATTAGCTATCAAAGATAAAAAATATCAAAAGCCTTATCTTGTGAGAATTGATTATTTATGCGATAAATATTTAGAGTTAAATAATCCACTTGATAAAGATTCAATGTCAATTCAAACTATCCGCAAAGAAGTAGATGAAAATATAATTTTTATTCCATTAAAAATAATGGATAAAATTACAAATAGATTAAAGATGGAAAATATCTTATCAATTTTAGAATATCAATATGGAATTACCATTGAAGATAATAAAGTAATACTAAAAGAAGCTGAAAATGAAAAAAAGGAATATTGTGTAATTTTTTCTGATTTTGATTCAATTCTTAATGCGTTAATACAAGATAAGGATAAAGCCAATGATTTATTATCTTTTATCGGTCAACAAAAACAAATAAATCAAGAAATTGTTTTAAGCTTAAAAGAAGCTATTAAAGCAAAAGATTTAGAACAATTAAAAATCATTTTAAATGATATGGAATATTCTTGGGCAAGAGATATTAAATCATTTGTCTTAAGCCGAGATATTCAATTAAAAATAGATACTTTAGAAGAGCTAGAAGAAAAAACAAAGCCAAATAATTTTGTTTCATTCGAAGAATATAAAGATTCAAAAGCTTCAAAAGAATTAATTAAAAAGGCTTCAGGTCTGTAATTCCAAAAATTAAAGGGGTGTAAAAGATGAAGAAATTTGATGAAATAGAAACTCTAGAAGAAAATGTATTGATTGAATCAGTAGATTTAACAGATTCTGAAAGAGAAGAAATTATTAATAATATTATTAAGTGTTCGCTTTATTTAGCGCAAAACAAACTTTCAACCGATATAGTAACAAATAAAATTATTTTTACCTTAGAAGAACAATATGTCTATGAAGAAAAAATGAAAGAAAGAATAGGTCGCTTAAGTGATTATGTTCTTTGTCAAAGACTTGATTTTTCAAGAAAGCAAATTAAAAGACAATTTAATATTAATCAATTACCAAATTTTCTTCAATTAAAGCCAGTAGAACTTTATAATGTTTTTAAAAGATGCTTAGGATCACAAAAAAATTCTTTCAGTGATAAATATACTCGAATTAAACAAGGTGATGAAAAAAGTTCCTCTAAACAACCTTACATTGAAAAAAAACAAATTTCTTATCAGAATGAATTTGTGATTGATTATCAAAATATGCATAATGCTGTTATAACTTTCTTGGGATATGATATAGGAAAAAAGCAAAATGAAGAACTTATAGATTTATATCTTCTAACTATTTATTTTGGTGTAAAACAAAGAAGAATATCAACGGAAGTATATAAAGTTGCATGTAACTACTATAATATGACTTTAGCAGATTTCGATAGATTGGCAATAATGTACTGCAATATCGAATTTATAAGCGATTATCCTCATAGTGATTTTGAGGCTCGTGAACAATTAAGGAGAAAATATCCTTCTGTTATATAAGAATGCACTTGCATTCTTTTTTTATCCTTGCTACTATTTAGTTAGTGATGATAATGGAAAAAGATAAATTAGATTTTATAAAATATTTAAAATATGAGCGTAATTTTAGTGAAAACACGATTGTTAGTTATGATAATGATTTGAAAAATTATTTCGCTTTTTTGGAGACTGAAAATATAAATTATTTAACAATTAATAAAGAACAAGTTAGAAAATATTTAAAATATTTAGATGAATGTAAGATGAAGAATTCATCGATTTCAAGAGCTATTAGTACACTTCGTTCTTTTTATACATATTTAATGCGGGAAGAAAAGATTAAAACCAATATTTTTAAGAGAATTGAAAATCCAAAAGTAAAAAGAAAGTTGCCTAATTTTTTATCAGAAATTGAAATGCTAGATATTTTTAATAGTATGAAAAAAAAGACTCCACTTGAAATAAGAGATTGTTTGATTATTGAGTTTTTATATGCAACTGGTATTCGAATTAGTGAACTATTAATGATTAAGGTAAATGATATTGATAAGAATGATAAAACAATCAAAATTCTTGGGAAGGGAAGTAAAGAACGGATTGTTTATTATGGGGATTATGCAAAGGATATTCTAGATACTTATTTAAAAGTAAGAAAAGAAATAAATGAAAACGATTCTGTTTATTTGTTTATCAATAAAAAAGGAAATCCCCTAAATCCAGTTGATATTAAAAATATTATCAATGAAACATTAAAGAATGCTCAAGTAAACCATAAGATTTCAGCCCATACTTTCAGGCATACTTTTGCGACTCACTTACTTAATAATGGCGCGGATATTAAAAGTGTACAAGAATTACTAGGGCATGAAAATTTAAGTACAACCCAAATTTATACCCATGTGACAAGTGAGCGATCTCGCAAGGAATATCGGGATAAGTTTCCAAGAAATTAATATTTCTTTATAGATAAAAAACTAAAAGAAAAAGAGTTATAGTAAGAAAAGAACGTAATTTGTTGAACGTTCTTTTTGAATTAAGGCTTTCTTTTCTATTCTAATTTTAGTATAATCGTTTTATACAATGATGGGAGGAAAAATACATGAAAAAATTTGTATATTCATTTAACGAAGGCAACAAGGACATGAAAGAATTATTAGGAGGAAAAGGTGCTAACTTAGCAGAAATGACCAATATCGGTTTACCTGTTCCTAGAGGTTTTACGGTTACAACAGAAACTTGTAATCAATATTATAAAGATAATGAGACCCTAAATAAAGATGTAGAAACAGAAATATTTGAGCAACTAAAATTATTAGAAGAAAAAACCGGGAAGACTTTTGGTGGAGATAATCCATTATTAGTATCTGTTCGAAGTGGAGCAAGAGCTAGTATGCCTGGTATGATGGATACTGTCTTAAATCTTGGCTTAAACGATTCAGTAGTGGAAGTATTAGCTAGTGTTACAAGTAATCGTTGGTTTGCATATGATTCATATCGTCGTTTTATTATGATGTTTGCAGATGTAGTAAAAGGTTACTCAAAATCATCTTTTGATGCTATCTTAGAACGATTTAAAGAAGAAAAGGGTGCAGAAACTGATCAAGATTTAAGTGAGGATGATTTAATAGAAGTTACTAATGAATTTAAGAAAGTTTATTTAGAATTATCAGGAAATGAATTTCCTCAAGATCCAAAAGTTCAATTAATCGAAGCTGTGAAAGCGGTTTTCCGTTCATGGAATAATGAAAGAGCTCATATATATCGTCGAATGAATGATATTCCTTATGAATGGGGTACAGCTGTTAATGTTCAAGAAATGGTTTATGGAAATAAAGGAGATACAAGCGGAAGTGGTGTTGCATTCTCAAGAAATCCAGCAACCGGTGAAAATATATTATATGGTGAATATTTAATGAATGCTCAAGGTGAAGATGTTGTTGCAGGAGTTCGTACTCCAGAACCAATCTCAAAATTAAAAGAGACATTGCCTGAAGTTTATGAAGAATTTGCATCAGTTGCAAATCTATTAGAAAATCACTATAAAAACATGCAAGATATGGAATTTACGATTGAAGATGGTAAACTATTCATTCTGCAAACAAGAAATGGAAAAAGAACAGCTCATGCTGCCATAAAAATAGCTGTTGATATGGTCAACGAAGGATTGATAACAGAAGAAGAAGCTGTGATGATGGTTGAACCAAAACAACTTGATCAACTGTTACATCCTAAATTTAATGATGCAAGTTTAAAAAGTTCGAAAGTAATTGCGAGTGGTTTAGCAGCTTCTCCAGGAGCAGGAACAGGTCGTATTTATTTTACTGCTAGTGATGTAAGTGCAGCTAAAGAAAGAGGCGAAGAGACTTTACTAGTTAGAATGGAAACAAGCCCAGAAGATATTCAAGGGATGAATGATGCCAATGGAATTCTAACAATTCGTGGTGGAATGACTTCTCACGCAGCTGTTGTTGCTCGTGGAATGGGTAGATGTTGTGTCTGTGGTTGTAGCGATCTTCGTATTGATGAAAAAACAAAATCTTTATTTGATGCTGAAGGCAATCAATATAAAGAAGGAGATTATTTATCATTAGATGGAACAACAGGAAACGTATACGTTGGTGAAATTACTACCGAAGAACCGGCTATTAGTGGTGATTTTGAAAACTTTATGGTTTGGGTAGATAAGATTAGAACATTAGAAATTAGAGCGAATGCGGATACTCCAACTGATGCAATCCAAGCTAAAAAATTTGGAGCACAAGGAATTGGTTTATGTCGTACAGAGCATATGTTCTTTGAAGGAAGTCGAATTTTCTCAGTTCGTAAAATGATTGTTGCTGAAACAAAAGAACAAAGAGAGGCTGCATTAAGTGAAATCTTACCAATGCAAAGAGATGACTTTGAAAAATTATTTGAAACAATGGCAGATCTTCCAGTTATTATTCGTTATTTAGATCCTCCTTTACATGAATTTTTACCAAAAGAAAAAGAAGAAATAGAAGAGTTAGCAAAATCTTTAGGGATGACATTTGAGAATTTAAAAAATAGAATTGATAGTCTAGCAGAATTTAATCCGATGATGGGACACCGCGGATGTCGTCTAGATGTAACATATCCTGAAATTGCTGTAATGCAAACAAGAGCAGTGATTGAAGCAGCTATTAATGTGAAGAAAAAAGGAATTGTTGTTCATCCAGAAATTATGATTCCATTGATTTCTGATTTAAAAGAATTACAATTTGTGAAGAAAATAGTGATTGATACTGCAACGGAAATCATTTCTGCTTCTGATATCACCCTTGATTATATGGTTGGTATTATGATGGAAATACCAAGAGCTTGTATGATTTCAGATCAATTAGCAACCGAAGCAGAATTCTTTAGTTTTGGGACAAATGACTTAACACAAATGACTTATGGCTTCTCAAGAGATGATGCAGGCAAATTCTTAAAAGATTATTATGATAAAAAAGTATTTGAAGTAGATCCATTTGCTAGAATTGATGAAAATGGTGTTGGAGCATTAATGAAACTTGCTATTGAAAAAGCAAAACAAGTTAAACCAAACATTGAACTTGGAATTTGTGGTGAACATGGTGGGGAAGAAAATAGTATTAATTTCTGTCATAAAATAGGACTGAACTATGTTTCTTGTTCTCCATATAGAGTTCCATTAGCAAGACTTGCTGCAGCTCAATCAGTGATTAAAGAAAAATAAAACCAATTATTATTGATTGATATATTTAAAAAGACTAAGATTACTAAGAAGCCCTTAAATCTTAGTCTTTTTTGTGTGATGTACGACAAATGAGAGACAGAATTATTAATTATTTAGGAATTAAAGACGTTATTGATTTAGATAATTTAATAAATGATAAAATGAAATAAGATGATTTACCTCAAATACTTATAAGCGTAGGAATTTATAAGTTGAATTTTATGTTTTTTCCTACAAAATTGCTTTTATATTTTGTGGGAAATTGTAGGTATTTTCGTTGACTTTTACCTACAATTACTATAAAATCAATGTAGGTGATTTATTATGATTTACAATTATACTGAACTAAAATCTAAAGGACTAAACGATAGAAAAATTCAAAATATGCTTGCAAACAAAGAACTTTATTATATTGAAAGAGGGATTTATTCAGATATATTACATTATGATCGTTTAGAACTTATTGCTAAGAAGTACCCTAAGGCTATTTTTGCATCAGAAAGTGCTTACTTTTATTTAGGATTAACCGATTATATTCCTAAACATTATTTTATAGCAACTAAAAATAGTACAAGAAAAATAAAAGATGAAAAAATAAAACAATCTTTTGTTTCTAATAATTTATTTGAAATTGGAAAAGAGGAATTTGTATACTCAAATATAAAAATAAATATGTATAATAAAGAACGTATGCTTATTGAATTAATAAAAAATCGTAATACAATTTCATATGATTATTACAAAGAAATTATAGGAAATTATAGGGATATTGTTAATGATTTAAATATGTCAAAAATTAATAATTATTTAAAGGTTTTTGCAAATGGTGATAAAATCTTCGAAATTATACATAAGGAGGTCTTTTAATGCTTAATATACAACAATGTACCGAATTTTATTTAGACAATGATTATGATGAAATTTATGCCAGATCTAAAGTAGGGCAAGATATTATTTTGTCTGCAATAGGAGAATCTAAATATAATAGAAATATAACTATAAAAGGCGGAGTTGTATTATTTAATATTACAGGTGATAAAAGACGTGCTACAGAAGACATAGATATAGATTTGATTAGATATTCGTTAGATGATGCTAGCATAATAAAAATGTTTGAAAGTTTAAATAGAAATTCTTTAAATATAACATTCAAAATTGTTGATAAGATAACAAAATTAAGACAACAAGATTATAATGGAAAAAGAATCTTTTTATTATTAGAGGATAACTTTGGAAACAATATAAAGATAAAAATGGATATTGGTGTGCAAAGTAATCTGTCAGTTTTCCAAGAAGAGTTTGTTTTTAACTTTGAAGTTTTAGATAAAAAAATAGCATTATTGATTAATACTAAAGAACAAATATTTATAGAAAAATTATCTTCGTTAATAAAACACGGTATAGCTTCTACTAGATTTAAGGATATCTTTGATTTTTATTATTTTATTACAAGTGATTGTATAGATAAAGACGATTTGTTAGAACTCCTTGATGTGTATATTTTCCAAAAGGAAAACTATGAAATTAGTAATATTCATGAATTATATCTAGAACTTGAAGATATCTTTGATAATAAAGGTTTTCAAAATAGATTATCTACAACAAAATATAATTGGCTAAATATAGATTCAAATATTGCCCTAAAGATTATTTTAGAGTTTGTTAACTCTCTAGAAAAAGTTGGTGTGTAAGATATGGATGAAAAATTAAAAGAAGAAATTAACGACATAATTAGAATTAAAGAGGCTGAAATAAATAGATTACAAAAAGAAATAAGTGAACTAAAATCCAAAATGGTTCTTAAAGATTCAGAAATAACAAAATTTTTTTCATCCGAAGAAAAATTAAGTTGGTGTTTAGATAACAATATAGATTAAATGATAGAAGATGAACCGAAATGCATTAATATTGTTTCAACTAAAATACCTGTAATTTGTTATGATGCTAAATATAATCGTAATTATGAAGGAAAAAATATTATTAGATGTTATAGTTGGTATGATATTTATTTGAAGATAAAAAATTTTAAAATATAAAAAAGAAGGTGTGTTATATGGTTAAAGAAAAGACTTTTGCTGAACAAATATTACAATTTAACGAAAAGCTTTCGTGTATATCCCTTGATTTACCTGCTGGATTTAAAGTTATTAATCCATTTATAGGGGACCAAAAAGAGCAAGTTAGAAAAGTAACTACAGCATTCTATCAAAAATACTATAATGATAATCATACTCGCCGTTTAATAATTGGAAGTTCACCTGCACGAAGTGGTTCAGCTGTAACAGGGATTCCTTTTGAAGATGCGAAGCATCTCCAAAGCGAAACAGGAATTTATATTGACAAATTTTATATAAATAAATCTTCATCGGGATTTATTTATGATGTTATTAGTAAATATGGCGGTTGTGACAAATTTTATACTGACTTTTATATGAGCTTTGTCTGTCCACTCGGTTTAGTCAGAACAAATTCAAATGGTAAGGAAGTAAATTGCAATTACTACGAAAATAAAAAATTACAAAAAAGTCTATATTCTTTTATTGTAAGTGCAATACGCAGTCAAATAGGTTTTGGAATTGATACTTCAGTATGTTATTGTATAGGAAGTGGAGAAAATTATAATTTCTTATTAGAAATCAATAAAGAATATAATTTTTTTGATACAATTATCCCATTAGAACATCCACGCTTTATTATGCAATATAATTCAAAGCATAAGGATATATTTTTCGAAAAATATATTAATGCTTTATGTAATCACAATAATTAATGTATCTATATATTTATATATTTATATATTTATTTAAATTATGTGCCTGTATAAGAGCAAATATAAAAATAAAAAATTGTTAAATGAAAATTATTGTATAATTTAAGTGGAAATTAAAAGACAATGTAAAGTCATCAAAACAAATTTATATATTAGCATCCCGAACTTGCTCACGGTACAAGCAGCAATTAAAGAAAAATAATTTTAAAGATTATAACAGATATAAAGAAATCTATATGAATAGAAAACGTAGTAGATTTTTTTAATTTAATAAAAAAATTACTTCTGTTTAGTGATAAGCAAACAAATGATTGACAGGTAATAATCACTATGCTATGATAACAATCAAGCAAAAAAGGAGTGAAAAAAAATGAACCGAGGAGTACCTATGTTTTTAGTGAAAAGAAATGAAAATCATACTATAATATTTTATACATGGTTTCTTGCGACTGGAGCAGGAGAATATAAAATATATAATGGTAAAAAATATCCATATGGCAAAGTCGGAATATATTCAAGTTATGAATATAATGATTCTTATTATATTAAAGAAAATAATATTTATGATATTTTGATAATGGAGCAGGGGTTTAATCCGACTGGGGTAGTTGCTTATATTGATCAAAACGGAATACAACGGATTTATTCTAATTTTAAATTAGTTCAAAAGATTAATTTAGTAACTGGAGAAGCATTAGAGGTAAATGAAATATATCTTTTATCTAATCCAGGGAATCTTAATCCTAAAATAAGACAACGTATAGAAGATTAATTTAAAACTTTACAAAATAATGTAAAATAAAAATATCCAAAAAATGGATATTTTTTCTTGAAATTCACGTGTTTTTTTGTTATTATAACACTTGATTTGAAGGTATTATAATAATCTTCTTGGAGATATTTTAGATTTTACTTCATTGCTTCATGTAGGTTATTGTGATATTATTTAAATAAGATATGGGGTAGAAGTAAATGAAGTATAAATTAATTTACATTTCTAATATCAAAAGTAGAGTTTTTATAAAAAAGAGCGACAGACCTTAGGGTTTGTCGCCCTTTTTTAGGGGAGGAAAATTATGAGAATAGCGTTTGATGTTGATGGAGTTTTAAATGAAATAATAGAATTCCAAATTAAATATGGTAGGAAGTTTTTTAAAAAGAAATATAATAAAGATATTGTAAATGAAAATGCTTATGATATTCGCAATATGTTTAAGTGTACTAAAAAGCAAGAAAAAGAATTTTGGACAAAACATATTTTTAAATTATGTTTTGGAATTAAAGCTGTGCCAGATGCTAAGAAAGTTTTGAAGCAAATGAAAAGTGAAGGGCACTATATTTTTATAGTGACTAAAAGAGCTCATACTGATGAAGATTCAAAATTAGGAGGCTTCATGCGTACCGCTTTAAAAATTTGGTTTAAAAAGAACGGGCTACCTTATGATAAAATAATTTTTTGTCAAAAGGATGAATTGAAATCAGATATTGTTGATCGTAACCGAATCGATATCATGTTTGAAGATTCAAGTGAAAACGCAAAAGATATCATCAAGTTTGTTCCGGTAATTTTAATCAATACCGGCTACAATAAACATGTCAAAGGAAAACAAATTTATAGAGTAGATACGTTAGAAGAAGGATATCAAAAGATTCAAGAAATTGAAGAATCAAAAAAGGAAATGGCTAGTCCCTTATCCAATACTGGCTATAATTCAATTGATCGACCAAGTTTAAAGTTTTTTACAAAATATGATGTCGAACAAAAACGAAAAAAGTGTCCTTATTCGCTTTATGAGATGTTAGAAAGAAGAAACCGTGATTTTCCTAAATCAAAAGCCATAACCTATGGTGGAAAAACAATTAGTTATGGAGAATTCTTTAAACGGATTGAAAATGTAGCTCAAAGATTTTTAAAATTAGGTGTTAAAAAAGGAGAAATTGTTACTGTATGTATGCCAAATACACCAGAAGGAATTATTACTGTCTACGCCTTAAATAAAATAGGGGCAGTAAGTCATATGATTCATCCTAAATCAGCACCAGAAGAAATCAAAAGATATGCCAATGAATGTAAGTCAAGAATATTTCTGACTTTAGATTCTAATGTAGAAGATATAATGAAAGTAATCGATGAGACTTGTTTAGAAACTATTATCTTTGTTTCGCCAGTGGAATTTTATCCAATGGGAATTCTAAAAACATTATACAAATTAACAAATAAAGTTAAAATACCTGAAGACAAAAGGTTTGTTCTTTGGAAAAATACTGATGTAGCAAAAAAAGAATACATTAAATATACAAGAACTTATAATGCTGTTACAGATGATGCGGTTATTATGAGAACAAGTGGAAGTGAAGGTTATGATAAAGCTATTTACTTAGCAAGCCAAGCTTTAAATGAAAATGTAATTGGTTTCGTCCATGGTTTTAAAGATTTCCAAAGAGGAGAATTCTGTCCTTCAATCATGCCAATCTTCCATGGTTTTGGATTATGTAGTTCTGTCCATTTACCACTTTTATGTGGGCTGGTAATTGAACCGATTCCACGTCCAAACATGAAAAATATTTTAAGCTGTATTAAAAGAGATGCAAATTATATTATTGGCGTTCCAACTATTTTAAGTGGCTTAGTAAATGATAAAAAAACTGTTCAATATGTTGAGAAAAAAGGTCATAAAATTAAATTATTTGTCTGTGGTGGCGATGCTCCAGGAACAAAAATCACTAAGAGATTTAAAAAAATGTACAATATTGAAGTAAGTCAAGGATATGGTTCAACTGAAACAACCGCAGGAGTAACTTTTACACAAGAAGCTTATTCTATTAAGACAAGCGAAGTAATGATGAATAAGTTAGCTGAAAATAGCGAATTGATTAATGAAAACTCCATTCTTTATACTTGTGGGATTCCATCTTATGACACTAATGTTAAAATTGTCTCAAATCGAAGTGGAAAAGAATTAAAAGCTTATCATGTTGGAGAAATTTATATAACTGGACCTTCAGTTATGCTTCGCATTAAAGATAAAGAAACTACAAAACAAGTATTATATAAACATGAAGATGGAAATCTATGGTATAAAACCGGAGATTATGGTTTTGTAGATCCAGATGGTCGTTTATATTTCGTTGATCGAGTAAGTAACACATTCAAAAAGAATGGCTATAATATTTATCCTTCAAAAATTACAAAAATTGCTGAGACTTTTGATTGTATAGATAAATCGGCAGTTGTACCAATTCCTGATGAAATTGCTAATAAAAGAATAGGCTTATTAATTATTCTCAAAGCAGGATATGAATTTAACGAAGAATTAAAGAATGAATTAATGGAAGCTTTTAGCGAACATTTGCCAATATATCATCTTCCGGATGTTATTAGTGAAACGAAAGAATTTAAATTAACTAAAAAAGGAAGTATTAATTATAAAGCGTTAAAAGACCAATATGAAGGGACGGGGTTTATTAATGAAGCAATTAACAATTGAAACAATTGATAATGTTGAAAGTTATAATAAAAACTATATTGAAAAAAGACAAAAAGATTTGCCTAAATTTTTAGAAAAATTTGATCCTATTATTTTAAATCAGGATCTGATTCCAAGCGATGGAACAATTGTCTTCGCTGGGAATCATGATCATGTTCGAGATCAATACTTAGTTATTGCCGCTTATGATAAAGCTGTTCATTGGATGGCGAAAGAAGAATATTTTGATACGCCAAGCTTTAAGAAGAATTGGCAAAAAGCTTCTGAGAAAATAAAGGGTGTAAAAAAAATCGGATTACCTTTTGTTGTTCTTGGAAATGTTCTAATTCATTATATTTTTAGAAATCAAATTATTAAATCAGGGGCAATTCGAATTGATCGTTTTGGGGACAGTAAAACTGGTGTAGAAACAGCTATTGCTCTTGCTAAAAAAGGGGAAAATATAGGTATTTTTCCAGAAGGAACTCGTAAAACAAAAACTGATGAGGAAGCAATGTTATTAGATTTTAAAAAGGGGGCAGCAATTATTGCAAAAGAAGCGGATGCTTATCTTCAACCCTTTGCCAAGATTGGTTTGTTTGAAGATGATTCAATTCAACCAGTAATCAAATTTGGAAAACCATTTAAGATTGGCAAAAGGAGTCTTGAAGAAGCAACAAAACAACTTCAAGAGGAAGTATTAAAATTAAAAAAAGAGTTAAAAAAAGAATTTTTAGGAAAAAAATAAAAGATAGCACTAGTAAAAAAATCACATTTTTGATATTATTGTAGAATAAGAAGGTGTTGTAGTTGAATAGTGTTAATTTTCAAATTTTCAGTTTGTTTTATATTTGTTTAATGGCCTTAGTTTTTTTCTCAAAGAAACGGCTAATATCGGTGGAAACAAATATTTATATTATTTTAGTATTATTAAATATTGCCGGTTTAGTATTAGATATTTTCAGTATTTTTACGATTCAGAATCTTGAATCTTTTCCAATAACTAATTGGTTAGTAACAAAAGGATATTTGATTTATTTGGTGACTTGGTTATGTTTTATGTCATTGTATATGATTAGTATTTCCATTACAAATAGATAAAAAGATGCTCATATTAAAGTTTTTTTTGGTAAAAAATTCAAGTACTATTTAATGTTATATATATTTTTTGTAGTTATGATTTTAATTTTACCGTTGAATTATTTTAACGATGGTATTAATACTTATTCTTATGGACTGAGTGCAGACTTTATTTATATTGTCAGTTTTTTAACAATTATCTTTTGGATAATGAAAATTATTAAACATCGAAAAACGAGGAATAAAAAATACATACCAATGCTATTATTTATTCTTTTAGCAATTATTGTTACTATAATTCAATATATATATCCAAATCTTTTATTAATGACTTCGATGGAAACCTTTATTACATTTTTAATGTTCTTTACGATTGAAAATCCGGATATTAATATGTTAAAAGAATTAGAACTTGCAAAGGATCAAGCAGAAAAAGCAAATAGAGCAAAAACAGATTTTTTGTCTAATATGTCTCATGAAATTAGAACACCTTTGAATGCAATTGTTGGATTTTCACAGACATTGGTTCAAACAGATACACTAGAGGCTGCAAAAAAAGATGCAGAAGATATTCTAACTGCAGCGGATAGTTTGCTTGAACTGGTCAATGGCATTTTAGATATTTCCAAGATTGAGGCTAATAAAATAGAAATTATTAATACCGAATATAATCTAGAAAAAGTATTTGATGAATTAGTTTCTCTTACCAAGGGAAGATTAAATGATAAACCGCTTGATTTTAGATATAATTTTGATGAAAGTGTACCCAAGTATTTATATGGAGATTTTAGAAGATTAAAACAAATTGTTTTAAATATTTTAACAAATGCAGTGAAATACACGGAAGAAGGTTATATTGAATTTAAAATTGATTCAATCATCAAAAAAGGAATATGTCGTTTAATTATTTCGGTTGAAGATTCAGGAATCGGAATTAAAAAAGAAGATGTCTCAAAATTGTTTAAGAAGTTTGAAAGAGCTGATGAAGAAAAGAATGTATCAATCGAAGGAACTGGAATTGGACTTGCTATTGCTCAAAAATTAGTAGAAATGATGCGTGGTAAAATTATTGTTCAAAGTATTTATGGTCAAGGAAGTCGTTTTACGATAGCTGTTGACCAAAGAATTGTAACAAACCCAACTCAAATTGAAAAGTTTCAATCAGAAAACTTTATGCAAGATGAACCTTTGAATATTGAAGGAAAGAAAGTATTGATTGTTGATGATAATAAGATTAATTTGAAAGTTGCTAGTCGATTACTAGATTCTTACAAATTAGATGTTACGATGGTTAGCAGTGGATTTGAATGTATTGAAAAAATCGAAGCTGGTGAACATTATGATTTAATTTTACTTGATGATATGATGCCGAAGATGAGTGGAGTCGAAACATTTCATAAACTAAAAGAAAAATCGTTTTTTGATATCCCAGTAGTGGCTTTAACTGCTAATGCAATTTCTGGAATGAAAGAATCATATCTAGAAAAAGGATTTGATGATTATTTGGCTAAGCCGATCGATCGCATTGAGTTAGATCAAGTTGTAAGAAAGTTTTTAAACAAATAGCTAACATTATTTTCAGATTTATGCTATAATGTTGATATATAGATAGAAAATAGGAGATGGTGATACTTGTGAAAAATACAGATATTTTAATTAATGGTGGCGTAGATGTCCAAAAGGGTTTAGAAATATTTGGAGATATGGCAACTTATGATGAAACATTGGAAACATTTGTAATTGATGCAACAGCAAAAATTAAAAACTTGGAAGAATTTTTGAAAGCAAAAGATTTAAATAATTATGCAATTTTAGCACATTCTTTAAAAAGTGATGCCAAGTATTTTGGATTTAGTGAGTTAGCAAATCTTGCTTATAATCATGAAATGGCGAGTAAAAGTAATAACGACAGTTATGTTAATGAAAACTTTGTGAATTTAATGAAAGAATGTAATAGAATCATTGAATTATCCAAAACTTATTTAGGTTTGGAGGAAACAACAGAAACTGATGAAGAAAAAACAATTTTAGTTGTTGATGATTCCAATATTATTATTAATTTTGTAAAACGTGTATTTAGTGATAAATATAATGTATTGATTGCTTCAAATGGAAATGAAGCGATTGAAATAATTAATCGTGAAAAAAATAATCTTGCGGCCATGCTATTAGATTTAAATATGCCTGATGCGGATGGATTTGTAGTTTTAAACTATATGAAAGAAAATAATTTATTTGCTTTTATTAATGTATCAATTCTAACTGGTAATGAATTACTTGAAACAGATCGTCGGGCTTTTGAATATCCAATTGTGGATATGCTAAAAAAACCATTTGATGAAGCAAAACTATTAAATATTATTAGTCGAACTATTGAATATAATATAAACAATAATTAGAGCATTGTCTCTTTTTTTTGTATGAAAATGGGTGTTATATGAAAAATAAAATAATAATTGTATTTCATTTTTTATTAGTAATCATTTCCTGGACTTCATGGATTTGGCTTTCTTGGGATATTATTGCGGTGTTATCTCTTGCTCACATTGTTATGTTAGAGTCATTTGATGGTTGTTTTCTTTCACACGCTCAATTTAAAGATAAAGATAATACTAATACAGCTTTCTATGAATGGTGGCTAAAAAAAAATAGGAATCAAAAAATATAATAGAAATAGATTAAAAATATTTATGCGTTACTGGGTTCCTTTAATTTTGGTATTATTAGGAATTTTAATGCAAGAAGTATTTCATTTCATTGTTTTATTTTAAATTTTTTTATGGTAAAATAATTTTTAGGTGTAGTTTTATGAAAAATGAAAAAGCAAATAATATAAAATATCTTTCTAATAATTTGGAATTACTTAGAAGAATAAAAAAATATAGAACTAGAAAGTTTTATGAAAAAGTGGCTACTATGATGACATCAGAAGAAAGAAAAAATATCATAGATAGACTAGAACACAAATCTTGTTATAATTGTCAATTTGCCAGTTGCTCAGTATTACCAGTTGTTTATGAAATGGACATAAATTGTACTGGTTGGATAAATTATGAAATAATTGGCAAAGCACGAGTATTAAAAAATCATTATATTGATAATTTATGAAACTTTGAGGGAAGGCTCGGAGTTTTTTTAAAATTAATATCGATAAAAGAACACAAATTTAGATTATTTTATTGATGTATCATAAAAAATTGTGTTATAATGATTTAGATAATGGTAGGAGAGAATATGAGAAAAGTAATAGCTAGTATTGATATAGGTTCTAATACCATTAAAATGGTGGTAGCAGAATTTATGAAAAGCAAGATGTTTGTTTTAGGTACTGCCGAAATTGAAAGCGTTGGAGTAGAAAAAGGTTTTGTTGTTGATAAAGAAAAATTTACAGAACAAATCAAAAACTTGCGTCAAAAATGTGAAGATATGATTGGCCTTGCAATTCGTAAAGTAATTGTCTCTGTTCCTACTAATTATGCTGGATTTCTAATTAGCGAAGGATTTAGTTCTATTACGAACCAAGAAGGTATTGTTAAAAGCATGGATATTATTAGGACTATGCAAGGAACAGTTTACAATAAAATAAGTAATAAAACAGAAATTGTTGCAATTATTCCGATGCATTTTAAAATCAATGGAGATCAATTAATTGCAAATCCAATTGGCATGCCAGCAAGTAAGTTATATTTAAAAGCAGTATTAGTAACTGTCCCCCAGAGTAATGTCTTACCAATTCTAAAATGTTTTGAAAGTATTGGCATGGAAGTGATTGATATTACAATTTCAGGAGTTGCCGATTATCATGCAGTTAGAACGAATGATTTGGATATGAAAATTGGAGCATTAATTAATATTGGTCATGAGACAACCACGGTTAGTATCTTTAACAAAGGGATATTGACAAATACTAGTGTACTGGCAATTGGTGGTAAAAATATTGAACAAGACTTTAATTATTTGTATAAAGTAACTTCAAAAGAAGCAAAAAAGATTAAAGAGGAATTTGCATTAGCAAACAAAAGACTTGCGAGTGCAAGTAATAAATATAATATAAAAATAGATGAAGAAGCAGTTAGTTTGAATCAATATGAAGTAAGTGAAGTAGCTCATTTAAGAATAGAAGAAATCTTAAAGATGGTAAAAAAAGAAATTAACCTCTTAACAAAGAAAGAAATTCATTATATAATAGTTACAGGCGGAACATCTGAGATTAGTGATTTCAATATTGAAATTGAAAATGCTTTTTCTCATAAAGCTATCTTACATCGAATGAAAGAAATTGGTGTTCGCGATAATAAGTATTCAGTTAGTGTAGGAATGCTAAAGTATTATAATGATAAAATGAAATTGAGAGACAAAGATTATTCTATTCTAACAATAGAGGAACAAGAAGAATTAAGTGGAATCGGAAAGAAACTTAATATTTCTGAAAATTCTGTTTTAGGAAAGTTATTTGGATATTTTTTTGATAATTAAGGAGAGTGTATTATGAACGGTTTGAAAATCGATCCGATTGCAAAGATTAAGGTATTTGGTGTTGGTGGCGGCGGTAACAATGCTGTTAATAGAATGATAGAAGAAGGAGTTCAAGGAGTAGAATTTTATGTTGTAAATACTGATTTACAAGTATTAAATGCGTCTAAAGCAGAACATAAGATTCAAATCGGAACTAATATTACTGGTGGTCGTGGAGCAGGTTCTAACCCAGAAGTTGGACGCGAAGCAGCATTAGAAAGCAAAATAGAAATTGAAGAAGCAATTAAGGGTGCTGATATGGTATTCATCGCTTGTGGTTTAGGTGGCGGAACCGGTACTGGAGCAGCGCCAATTATTGCCGAAATTTCTCAAGAATCAGGAGCTTTAACAGTTGGAATTGTGACAAAGCCTTTCCGCTTTGAAGGAAAGAAAAGAATGGAACATGCTTTAGTTGGTTTAGAAGAATTAAAGAAACATGTTGATACATTAATTACAATTCCAAATGATCGTTTAAGAGATATAGTAGATAAAACGACATCATTTCAAGATGCATTTAAAGAAGCTGATAATGTATTACACCGTGGAGTTCAATCTATTTCTGACTTGATTGCAGTTACAGGAATTATTAACCTTGACTTTGCAGATGTTAAAACGGTTATGGAGAAGAGCGGAAGTGCATTAATTGGAATTGGTATGGGAATTGGTGAGAACAGAGCAATCGAAGCTGCTCGTCAAGCTGTATCTAGTGCATTACTGGAAGCAACGATTGATGGTGCTACGGATGCAATCATTAACATAACTGGTGGCGATAACTTAACATTATTTGAAATTGAAGATGCGATTGAAACTGTTCGTGAAGCAGCTAATAGTGATATCAATATAATTTTTGGAGCAATCCCTAATTCAAATTTAACTGATGAAGTAATTGTAACAGTAATCGCAACTGGTTTTGAAGGAGAAACGAGTTCTGGATCAAGTGGTGATATTACGCCAAGAAGAAGAATTGTTGATGATATCGAAAATGAAATTGATATCCCTCCATTTTTAAGAAGTAGAGATTATTAAGATAGACAAAATTCTATCTTTTTTTATGTAGATATATATTGCTAAAGAAATAAGAAACTGTTATTATTAAACTAGGTGAGAAAAATGAAAAATAAAAAACAGCAATATATTGGCGTTGCTATCATTTTAATAGTAATTTTAAATATTTTTCTAATATATAATAAAAGAGAAAATTTAAAAAATATTAATAGTGATATAGAAAATAACGATATGGCT